>Ga0134127_10000051_pt1 | contig 169894 bp, 133 predicted proteins | sample KB31753_FD_96459 | JGI IMG/M metagenome (GOLD analysis project Ga0134127, IMG submission 96459) | Terrestrial soil microbial communities with excess Nitrogen fertilizer from Kellogg Biological Station, Michigan, USA - KB3-175-3 | ecosystem: Environmental > Terrestrial > Soil > Unclassified ...
ACTCATACTCTTCAAAGTTCTCGAAAACTGGAGGGTCACCAAGTGCAGCCCCGCCTTTTATATTAACGTTATCCACAAAGTTTTTAGTTTCTAACACCCCCCAGACCCCCCATTTCAACAATAATAATAAATCAATAGATTTACATTAATTAAGACCAAAGGAGGGTCGACCAGCGCAGCGCACTCGGGGTGAATAAACCCGGCGGACATTACAGCCAATGCCTGCCATCGGCGTCGACTCACCCTGCCACCGCTGCGCTCGGCATCCCTCTCTACCGCAAGCGGGAAAGAGGGAAGACGCATTTATGTGCAACTCAGCATACAACGCTATTCTAAAAGCGATCGCCCTGTGGCTTATTCCTTTAGCCGGTTAATTCTTATTTTGAAATGCTATTAGTATAGGATTTGGAGGCTGTATTAAAGTTTATTCAAACAAATGAATAAATAAATTTTTACTTCGTGCCCTTTGTGAAACCTTCGCGCACTTTGTGGTAAAAAAATAATCACAAGGTGCACCAAGCGACATTAAGAAGGCACAAAGCCTGTCTGCGTCTAAAATATTATTAGTATGTCTGTTTGAGAAGTGATTTTGACAAAGCCACAAGGCAGTTAATCAGGTTCAAAATATAATAGCGACTCAAAATAAGAATTAGCCCTTTAGCCGTTATCGCAAATTAGCTTAGGTTTTTGGTTTTATATCGATTTCTCTTCTTTCAAAAATTCCTTTTTCACCCCGTCGAGCAAGTCAGCATGAAATAACAGTCCGTCATTGCGCGAAAAGCTTTGGAGGGCCGCGTAATGGATGGCATTAAGGATGGATGCGCCCGAAAGCTCATACTGATCGGCCAGGTCAGCCAGGTCGACAGATTTATCGATAGCCAGGCTTGCCGGCAGTGTTTTCTTCCACAGGTCAAATCGCTCCTGCGCATTCGGCATCGGGAAATGAACAACGCTGTGAAAACGGCGCAAAAATGCCTCGTCGAGGTTGCTTTTAAAGTTCGACGCAAGGATCATCAGGCCCGGGTAATCCTCCACGCGCTGCAGCAGGTAGCTTACTTCCTGGTTGGCATACTTGTCATGAGCGCTTTGTACGTTGGTACGCTTTCCAAAAAGCGCATCGGCTTCGTCAAAAAATAATATCCAATCCTTTGTTTCAGCCTTTTTAAAAATGCTTTCGAGGTTCTTTTCCGTCTCTCCGATGAATTTACTCACAATTTGCGACAGGTCGATGCGGTAAACATCTTTGCCGTGCTGCTTGCCCAGCAGGGCGGCGGTTAAGGTTTTCCCGGTGCCAGGCGGCCCGTAAAAAAGCACGCGGTAACCCGGCTTTATTTTTATGCCCAGGTTGGCGTCGTCCCGTATTTTATCCTGGTGCAATAACCAAACTGCTATATCCTGCACCTGGTTCATAGTACGCGGGTGCAGCACCACGTCGGCCCAGTCAAAACCCGTGGTGATTTTTTTGGCAGGAAAGTCAAGTCCGAATCGCGGCGCGGTTTCTTTTCCCAGCAATATCTTGTCAACCCATTCCTGGCTCATCACCAGGCGGCCGCTCATTACCGGCTCGCCTTCCTTAACAGGCTCCAGCCAAACTATATTTTGCCGGTAAAAAAAATGTTCCTCGCCAAATAGCTGCAGCAGCTGCAGCCGCCGGGTAATATCATTTCCGGCCAGTATAAACTGCAGTGTCTCTCCGGTTGGCAGCATGCCGCGGTGGTTGGCCGCTTTTACGCCCCCGATCTCGGGGAAGTCGCCGCCATTTGGCAGGTGCTCCATAATAATCGACTCAAAAAAGCTGGGGTAAACATGCGGCATCAGCGTTAGCATGACGATAAACCAGGTATCATAGGCATCAATTTCCGGTATGCAAGCCAGCGGGTCATTAGCGGTCAGCGCGTTTTCATCGTACCAGCCCGCAATGTCGAACGTCGTGCTATTAAAATGCGCCTGCATACGCCCGGCCACCAGCTGGCGACAGACTTCAACGGCAGCGTCGAGTCCGGATGGGGCAATTTTTCGTAGCTTGTGGATCATTAAATAAAGATAAATAATTTAATTGGGTCAAGAGCCAAGAGTCAGGATAAAGAGCACTCTGATTAACTTTGGTTCTTGACCATTGGTTCTTGGTTCCTGAGCCATCACTTATGATGCACCGGCCTGGTCACGTGCGGCCCGGTGCAATTGATATCTATTTTTCCGTTGAAGGGATCGAGTGCATCACTCAGTTTATTGGCTGCATCGGCGCGTTGTTTCTCAATCCTATCATGGAAGGGCTGCAGGTATTCATTCAAAGCCTGCGCGGTTTGGCAGCCGGTATAATCAAACTTAGTGCGCACTACGCCATTATAGGTATTAAAGGCCAGTACATGCTGATGCTCATGCGGCGCAAGCACATTGGTTATAAATTGCTGCACTTTTTGCTGCTGGCAGGGTGTTAAGCCGGCCGGTATCTCCGGCAGCGTTACCGCAGGGTTTGCTTTAAAAACCGAAACCATTTCTCCCGTTGCGTTTACACAGGCCGCCGGGCCGCAGTCGTTACATCCGGTGGCCCTTTTAGTGCGCATATTGGCGGTGGAAAAGTTGCCATGGTCGTAATTGGCATCGGTGGAGCCCTGTACTTCTACCGATGTGCCGAAGTTGCGCTTATTTTCTTTCGATGTACCATGACCAATGATTGTACCCAGTCCATGCTCCAGCTCATTGTCGGGCAGCATCGAATTAGGGATTGCCGGTTTACGGTTTACCCCGCCGGCTTGCTGCACCACATGGGTGAGCTCATGCGCCAGCAGTTTTTTACCTTCCGGCGTTTCGGTATTAAACTGGTTGGCGGCAAAAACAATATGGTTATCCACGGTATAAGCCTTAGCGTTAATGGCCGCCGCCGATTGTTCTGCCTGGGTTCCGGTATGTATCCTTACGTCGCTGAAGTCGGCGCCCATGCTGTTTTGAAAGAAATGCCTGGCCGTTGGCGGCAGTTGCCCGCCCTTGCCATTTAATGAAGCTATGTAGGATGATGCAGTGGCAACAGAAGGCGTGCCCGCAGCTTCCGCTTTGCGGTGCACTTCTTTATCGTCTTTTTTGTCCTCCATCCGATGTACATCCTTGTCTTCCTTTTTATCCTCCATCCGGTGGACATCTTTTTCCTCCTTTTTGTCCTCCATCCGGTGAACTTCCTTCTCGTCCTTTTTGTCTTCCATCCGGTGAACAGCCTTGTCGTCTTCCTTCTTATCCGTAGTACGATGAGCCTCCTTTTCCTCCTGTTCGCAATGGTCGCACTTGCGGTTTATGGTTTGATTTTGAAAGAAAGTCTCATGCGTTGACCCGCCGAAAAACGAGTTTTCCGGTCCGCTTTCCTTTTTAAAGAACTTGCCCTCGTGCGCCGGAAGGATACGCCGGCGGCGGCGGTATATGGTTTGTTTTGCCATGGCTTAATAAAGTTAATTCTTAAAATTTATAGTTCCTTATATCGCTAATTTTATAATATCATGGTGTTGGTGGCGGCGCAGCCCCACCAGTGACAGCAGGCGCATTTCTAAGCGCCGTTATTCTTTTGTCAAAATAGTTATCCTTAATATCGTCTATATCTGTTTGCTCCAAAACACCTGCCCGTACGTATAGATCGTGGTCGGCCTTGAAGACACCCCATGCCGCGGTTACCGCGGCAAGCTGGTTAGCATCGGTTTTTGCCCTGTTTAGCAAGGCATCTTTCACCAACCCCATATTTGTGCGGAATTTACTTTCAAGCAAGCCCATATCAACGGGATCAATTGCGTTAGGCTGGTAGGCCGCTCTTGCGCCTTTAAAAGCCGTCCAGGTTTGGATTGGGGTAACGCCGGGGGCTATGCCCTCTACCCTTGTTTTCTCTTCAAAGAAAAGCTCCTTCTTCGCGAAAATCGCCCGCAGCTTCGCCTTGCCATCAGGAACCGGTGTTGTTGCCAGATTGTCGATACTCTGCTTGTTATTTGGATCATTATAGAAATTGTTCCATGGCAATGCCGGGTTGCTCTGCAAAGCCGTATTCGCTTCCACCTCCAGCGCCGGATATAACCGGTAAGTTGTAGCAGCGGCATCCTGGAGGTTGTATACCCCCAGGTCGCTTTGCGCCACACGGCTTTCATTATCAATTTCGCCAGCCGCACCGCTAATATTGTACTTAGCATCATAGCCTGGCTCACCGGCATTCAGATCGGTTCCGTCAGCTTTGACCTGCTTCACTGTACAATGTAATTTCTTCGGAAGTTTTCCTTCCGCGGTAATGATCTTATGTTTTTTGGAAAGAATAGAGTTAGTTGCCCAGTTAGGATCCAGGTTAACAATTTCCTGCAACAAATTGTCTTTTACGCTCATCCCATATTCCACTTCGACAGTGTAGTGCAGGATGAGGTTCTTTTCGGCAGCCTCCTTAACTTTCGATTCCACTTTGTCTTCATGATCCTGGTTAGTTGTATTGGCTATTGGTGTTAAATTTTGCCAGGTGCTCCCATCGCCATGTACATTATTATTGAGTAAGTGTCCTGCAACATAATAAGTATTGCTTCCGCCCGCAACGCGCTTTCTAAACAGCAGATCGGTATAATCCGGATTGCTGGCGTTCACACTGCTACCGGTTGTTCCCAGTTTGGTTAATGGCTTAACATCCATCCGCGACCCAAAGCCGTTCACTACCCCGCCATAAGTTGGAACCGGTGTTACAGGCAATGCAGCTTCTGCCGCATTCAACGCGTCTCCGGCAATCAGGTCGGCTTTTATCAGGTTTAACCTGTTCAATATTTCCGCTTTTATGGCATCCGCCGGAGATCCGCCTGCATCTGCTATAGTTTTATTTGTCCTGATATAATTTACCAGGTCGGTGTTCTTCGTCTCGGCTGCCTGCAGGGCGGCAGTTTGCTGCGGTGTTAATGCCGTTGGCGAAGCCCTTCTGTGCGCAATCAATACTAACATGTCCATCGGTTCGCTCGCAACTTTAATTATCGGGCCATCTTCTGAACCTTCAACTGCGACTTCATGACGTTCGCCATTAGGTAAAGAGAATTCTACCCTATTCTGCCACCAGTTCAATACTGCCGCCACCGCGCTCCGTCCCATTTCCAGCAAACGTCCGCCAAGCTCCACGGCTTTGTTCACCAGCCAGGTAATGGCCTGGTCAACCATCTCACGGGCCTGACCGATCAGTTCGCCTATACGGTGGCCAATCCCGCCCAGGCCTACCTGGTCGGCCAGGAAGCCGATAACGATCGGCATGGCGCGGTGCAGCGCGCCTTCAAGGAAGTCGGCAGCCTTTTGTGTATTACCACTGGCTATCTCCACAACGCCTTCAACAAACGAGTTAACCACCTGCAGCATTTCGCGCAGGTATTTGATGAACGATTTTATGGCATTGTACAAAGCAATAGCGCTATTGATAACCGCCATGATACCCGTTGGATCCAGCATGGAAAGCAGTTTCGCAGTAACCTTACTCACAATCTGATCCATCACCCAGTTCTTCACGCTGGTGAGCACCGTATCCCAAAGATTGTTCAGCTGCTCCTGTATCTTATCCCAGATGGCCGCGATACCGCGTTCCTGCACGTCTTTAATAAATGTCCAGATCCCCTCCAGTGTGTTGATCATACCCCGGATGCGCGCAACTCTTTCAGGTCCGATGCGCGGATGTTCGGCTAGTTTACGCCAGATGGTTTCCATCGACAGGTCGAGCACCGCCAAAATCCACGTAATAACGCCACGCAACGAAGTGTCGGTTAACTCAGGCACACCTGCATCTTTCAGTTCGCTCATCAGCCAGCCCGTCAGCCCGAAGATCAGGTGGTTTACAATATTGTTGAAGAACTGTACAAAGCCCTGTTTGATGGCCTTCAGCAAGTTTTTCAGGAAGCCGATCGGATCCCGCTTGATCATATCGATGGCCTGCATTGCTTTAACGATGATGTTATTGATCAGGTCTATCGGGAAGTTCATGATCTGCATGATCACCTCGATAATGATCTTGATGATCTCGATAACGAATGCGATGAGGCGCATGATGGGCGCCCCGAAAGTATGGATGATCCGTTCGAACGCCGCGATCGGGTGGATCAGGTCGTTCAAACTAAACGAATGCCACAGGTCGATAAACAGCTGGATGATGGACGCCGGCGTCATATTCAGCCGGTCGACGGCGGCGTTGATCCGCTGGGTGGTGCGGTCGATGGCGCCGGATTGCTTCATCTGGTTAAATTGCTCCTCGCCGCCCTCCATCAGGCTCATAAAGCCATGGATGATATTTTCCACGTTGCGTGGCACCGAGGCGCCAGTAAACGGATCGCGCCCGATGATAACGGTTACCAGGAAGTAACCCCTTTGTCCACGCGCCCAGTTTGAAAGGCGCACCATCAGTACCTCCTTGATAAACCGCAGTATGGCCGCGCCCACCTCGCTTACAAAATCCCACACCTGCCGTATCGGAGGCGCAAAGGTGTCGTAAATCCGGTTAAAGGTGTCTATCGGGTGCATCAGGCTGGTGATGGACACATAATCCCATATGCTGGCAATACCATCTTTTATCTGCCTGTAGGCATTACTGAATATCGCTATCCCCTGGTCTATGTAATTAGCCACTTTCTGGAAGCTGCCCGTTTCCTGCATTTGCCGGCGCTGCTCGCGACCTGTATCGCCGCCCAGTTCTAATAAGGCGTTAAGGATGGTTGTGCCGTTGCGCTCTACACGCTGACCGGTTATCGGGTCCTCATTTAAAATCACCGTGAGCAGCGGGTAGGCCGTGGTATGGTCGCGCACGAACGAGGCCAACTGGCTGAGCAGGAATTTTTTGACGATGGAAAGCAGTTCGCCTCCAGCCGTTTCGGCGAAAGTGACCACCCGCATAATAGTGTTGGAAATAAGGGCGCCGATACGTTCGAACACCGCAACAGGGTGGCCAAGGTCCGACAATGAGAGGCTATTCCAGAAGGTCTCGATGTCGCCCTCAATCCCGTGCACCATCGATACGAAATTTTTGATTTGGTTGTCAACCCAGGCTTCTGCCTCGGTAAGCGCTCCCAGTTCTTCCAGTTTGTCATGCAGCATCTGCCCAAACGGCATAATGTCGAACGCTGCCTCGATAAAGTTATGGCCGTTTTGGTCTACGTGTTCACTGGTGATCGGGTCTTCGCCCAGTATTACGCGCAGCGCTTTATAACCCGGTATATTCATGGCAAAGTCCCGCGCTTTGCCCAGCAGCAGGCGTTTGCCGGCTTCCAGTCCGTCTTCCACAAGGTCAACCGCCGAATCGATCAGGTCCAACGCGCTATCGTACCAATGGCGCTGTATACCTTTTTTATCTACCCTCAACTGCACCTGCGGAACGTCAACGGCTTCGCCCGTGCCTTCACCCGCTTCATCTCCATCAGCCTTTCGCTGCAGCTCGTGGGCAGGCAATTCGTGTTGCCCCTCGTCCCTGTTTTGTTCTTCCTCCTGGTGGCCAGGTTCTTCTTTTGCCTGCACCGGAGGCGCGTGCGCCTGGTTATTGGTCAGCGCGCCGTCCGCATTAACGCCCCAGGTGCTAAGTTCGGGTTTGGTTTGAACGTGGGCTTCGGGCTGGCTTTCCGTCGTTTCGTGCTCACTGGCCTCCTGCTCTTCCTTTCGGTTAACATGGAACAGCTCCTGCCTTAACTCTCTTAATGTTTTTGGTTTTTCTTCCACCGCCGGCGCATCGCCGCTGCCTAACTGGCCGGTCATCATCATCAGCGGGTCGAAGAAAGCAGTCCAGGTTTTTAGCGGGTGGTCTTTAACCTGTATCTGGGCGCCCAGGTTATTTTCGCCCGACGTGTTGCCGTTTACGGTAGTCACGGTGTCGCCGCTGGCTTTCTCAACCAGGGCATAGTGCGAGAAGGCGTTGCGATAAGCAATATCACCGGCTTTAGGTATGTAGCCCGGCGGGTATGCGGCCTTAAGGTCGACCGCAGGCGGGCCGCCGATAATCCATTTGTTCATGGGCACACCGCCTTTGTGCAACGCCCAGAACGCAAAGATGCCGCACCAACTCGGCATCGCGTCGCGCGAATAAGGGCCGGCAGCCGGGCGCGGGTTTGCCGGCGGCATTGCGTTAACATCCCGCTTCTTTTTAATGTCGCCTTCTGAAATGGAGCCTTTTGTGCCTGCCTGCCCTTCGGCTACAACCTTGTCTTCTCCTAAAGTGGTTTTAAAATACTCCACCAATCGCTGCCAGCCGGTACGGAAACCGTCGGGCCCCGCTTCATTGGCGTTTACTTTGCCTACCTCGCCTTTGGCTTTGGCCACTGCATTATTGAGTTGGGATGGCACAGGCCTGTCATGGGCCTGGCGCTGGATGATGGGTTTGCGCGAGACGGCGCTTCCCCGCGAAGGCTGCGCAACGCTGCCCTGCTGTATGGTGTGCGTAAGCTCGTGGGCAAGCAATAAACTTCCGCCCTCAGTGCCGGGCTGAAACTTGCCGGCATTGAAATAAATGTCGCTCCCGTGCGTAAACGCCTGGGCGCTGATGCTGCTGCTAAGTGATTCGGCCGCCGAACCGGTGTGGATGCGCACATTGCTGAAGTCGGCGCCAAAGCGCGAGTTCATGGTTTCCATAGTGGATGAAGGCAATGCGCTGCCATTCCCCTTGCTGGAAGATAGTGCTGATTCGAAATTGGATGTTGTTGCCGGCGGGCCGCGGTTAGTCATTTGCATACCCGGGCTCCGGCATAATGGCATGATCTTGGGCAAAACAATTCCCTCGCTGTGCCCGGAACTCATTGCATCACCGGAGTCCATCACACTGTCATCATCCGCACTTCGCTGAACGGCCATCGCAACGGGTTGTATAGCCCTGCGCTGCAGTTTGCACTGCAACGCGGTTATCTGCGGTGTTTCCAGTTTGGGATGTATTTCTTTTTCCTCGTCTTCCTTACGCTGAAGCTCTTCACCCGGCTGCCCACCGGTTTCCACAGGTGCAGCTGCAGCTACCGGATCGGGCATGCGCATTACCTGGTCGGCCACGCGGTCGGCTTCTTTTTCGTGCGGATCGTCAGGCGTACTTACGGATAATTTTGGCTGGATGGCAGCGGCACTGAAAAATGCGGGTTTATCATGTGAGCCAAAAAATGAAGGATCTTCCGCTTTCCTGAAAAAAGTGGCCCCATTCACCTGTTTTGTGGCGATGTGGCTGGTTTTGGCCGTTTTTTCAGTGGTTGAAAGCATCTCCTATAGCCAGTCAACGGTTAACAATTTAGTCATCCAGGGCAGCTTTATCATGCTAATGCTCCAGGGTAGCTGCTCCAATAAAACATCGATGGTATTTCTTTGAACTTTCAGGCGGCTTCCATCGGGTACAGAAATCAGCTTCCCTTCGCGAAGCAAAAAAGTTTCACGAAGGCCCGTTACCGAAGTGTTTTTTAATATGGTCCAATGGCTGATCACTGATTTAAGCAGTTCGTCAACCAGTTCCATATCACCAGGTGTAATTTGATAGGATGCCGGAATGGCAAAATCCGGCTCAAATCCGCAAAGCAGCTTTGGCAGTACCACTTCAAACTCGGCAAAACTTTCGGTACCGGTGGCGATATAATGCAGCAGCGTTACCGCTTTTGAAGGGTTAACTATTTTATTATCCTCAACGACCGCCAGCCTTTTGAAAAACAGCGTAAGATAAGGCCCAATGATAACTAAACCACTGTTATTAACGTAGATTGGTTCGTTTGAATGTTTTTGGGATATTTCGTCTGATTTGGTTTCCATTTCGATATCAGGTTTAGCGCCGTTCTCTGGTTTCGGGTCATTCCTGCTGCCTGTATCGCCCAACTGCTCTGCCAGTATTTGGTTTTGCAGCCTGGCCATAATACCTGCAACCGTTAGCTGCTCCACAATTTCGGGTGATTTTATTTCACTTGCAAGTTCCGAGACGAACAATTTTGCAAAACGACGGTTCATCACGGCCATTGATTGTGCCGATGCCGCCAGGCCATAAGCTGCTATGCTTTTCAAAAGCGACTTTTTATAAGTGCGGGCCATAACCGCTGCATCAATCGGCATACCGGCAGCGGATGCTATCGCGTAATAATCAACTCGCCAGGTATCCAACAGCTGCTTGCTCTTACTTCCGGTAAGCAACGCTATAAATGCCCAAAACACTTGTTCATCAAAATCGTTGCAGATCCTCAAAATAACAGCGTCAAATTTTAATTGCTGAATCACCGCGCCAATGCTGTCATCCGTCATTCCCTGCCGAACTAACACTGCCACCAATTCGTTCAATTGAGTACGGGTGCTGATATTCGCGAACCATGGCAAAAAACCATTTTTGAGATAAAAAAGCAAAGCTTCGGCAAAGCGGGTTTCGCCTGTTAAAAGGCCCGCTTGTTGATCGCTGCCATCGATTTTATCAACCAACTGCTTTTCTATTTCAGCGATGATCTTTTGGGTCAGGGCCGCGTTAAAATCCCGTTCACTCACCTCCACGTCACAAACAATTCTATCTATAGATAGCAAGGATCCGGTCGGGCTATATTTATCCATCAACGCTTGCAGAGCAGGTAAAAACCCGCGGTCGACCAAATGCTCCGTCGTTTTTTTGATCTCAAGGCCGTCGCTACTGCCTTTGTAAAGCAATTGAAACGACAGGTGACTGATATTATCCTTGTTCTCAAATATCATTTTTAAACAGTTGTACGCCCTATGATCCTATTTGAATACCGCTACAATCTTCTTAAGCAACGCCAGGTAGGCGGGTTTGGTTGCACTTTCGTTATTAGCGTTTATCCTTCCTTCCTCATCAACCAAAAGTGCTTTTTCCTGGTTCATCGTGCTGACGCCTGTACCCAACTGTGTAGCCGGCAGGCTGTAAAATGCGGTGCAGAACTTTCCGAGTGCATTTAAAGGCTCAAGCATGGACACCTTGGCGTTATTGATATCGTCAGGCTGGAAACACGCGATGTATTCGATCAACTCCGTCAGGACGCAGATCAGCAGCGTTATCACTGGCGCCAGCTCGGGGTGCGCTCTTAAGATGTCGGTAAGTTGGTTTATCCAACCGGTTAGCATTTGTGCCGCATGTAGTTGTTCAAGCCGCTGAACCTGGGCATCCACACTCAATGCGTCTAGTCCGCCTATATCTCCAAAGAAACCCACAACCTGGCCATTATAAGCAGTAAACACGTTTAAAAACTGGCCTGCGGCATCTTTGTTCTTGTTATTTTTTAAGTAATTGTTCACGGTATCCAACGTGATTTGTGCAAACGGGAAGCAGGTTTTTGGTGAGAACTGCGGCTGCCCGATTACCTGAACCTGTTGCGGCCGACTATTGCCACACCCACCGGCGTTGTTACCGGCCAGGATCACCACGTAATTATTGGGCCCTTTATAGGTAACTGTGGGATTGGTGTCCGTTGAACTTTGCCCATCACCGAAATCCCAGTGATAGGTATCCGCAAAGCTGGATTCGTTAATAAATGACACCGTTAGCGGGTTATCGGTATGAATATTCCAGCTGAAATTAATGGCAGGCACATTGTATACCGTTACCGGGATTGTCGCATCCGGGAACGATGGCAGTGAATTAGATATAATTACTGTTTTTGATTCAACCCCGCTGACGTCGATCAAGCTGGGCTGAAAGGCAAAATCGCCGGAATCTAATGTAACAACACCATCACCTGATACAGTTCCCCCCGATGACCCAATAACGATCTGGATCTGATCGGAATTTGAGACGCAAAATATTTGCGGCTGTATATCCACCGTGGGTGGCTGCGGTAACTGGATGCCCACTGTTTGCTGATATCGATCGCTGCATTTTTGGGTGTTGTAAACAGTAAGGGTTACCAGGTATTCGCCGCTCTCCGTGTAAGTGTGCGGATCAGGCGTGGTCCCGTCAAAGGTGCTGCCATCGCCAAAATCCCAATGGGCGGCCGTGGCAAATGGCGATGACATATTGGTAAAGATCGCAATGCCGGGTCCGTCGCCATACACATACGTAAACAGCGCTGTCGGCACCTGGTGAACAGTGACCGTCATGGTGTTGTGTTTGGCGCCTTTTGTTGCGGTTAAGGTCACAACCTGGTTAGGGTCGGTACCCGGAGGCACCTGGTTAGGCTGAAACCCATAGGCGCCCAGGTAGGGCACAACACCCGGGCCTGTAACCGTGCAATCTGTGGGAACGGGGCTTATTTGGTATACAGTGGCATCATTTGCACAAAAGTCATTTATCGACATACTAATTGTTACATCAGGGGTTGCAACAGTTACCGGTTTTGTAACCGGTGTGCTTATACAAATATTGTTTGAAACGGTAAGGCCGACAATATAATCGCCGTCTGCGGCATAGTCATGCGTTCCGGGGTTTTGGTCAGCCGATGTTTGCCCATCGCCAAAATCCCATGCATATTTGTCGGCATAAGGGGATGAGTTGTTTACCAGCGTGGCAGTATCTTCATTGGCTACGGCGGTAACAGTAAAGTCAGCAGTCGGCACCTGGTAAACGGTCACTTTAGTGGAAACACTTTGACCGAAAGCCTGGTACACCAGTGTGATGTCTTTTGATTTATCGGTTGCGCCAAATTTTACCGCTGAAGGCGTGAAAATGAATTTACCATTGGTATCCATTGACGAGCCTTCGCCGGTTACCTGTCCGCCATCGGGCAGAGCTATGATATCATACGGCCCGTTATCATTGCCCGCAAACACCATTGGAGAAATGGAAATGCTGAGCGGCGGCAACGCTTCCTGAACAGTGACCTGAATTGGCGGACAGTCCGAACAGCAAAGATAAGGCAGGAAAAAATCAGCTATTACGGTTCCGCCGGCAATCTGCGGGATGATATTGGTAAAGCCGTTGTCCCCGGTACTTGTTTGCTGGAACAATATGCCAAGATCATTGAACTGCGTTTGATTGGTGGCTTTAAATATGTCCAGGTCGTTTATATCCAATATCGATTTACGGTTCCCTGCCGGCGTATTAAGTATTACTTCGCCTGCAGCTTGCTGCGCGCCACTTATGTTCACATCCGCCATACCCTGCTTTACTTTAGCTTGCGCGGCCCGTGGTTTTGCGTTTTCAACAGTTATTTTATTTGCCGGCGCATCGCTGGCTATTGTCGCGCCAGTGCTTCGTTCAGCCACTATATTTTGATCGATATTTTCCGCGGCAGCAAAAAGATTATTTGATACGGTCGGGTTTTGTGATGTCTCGTGATAAACCATTATAAACGTACCGCCCATAGGTACGCCGGCTTTATGTTGAATGCCGGGATGTTTGCGTGCAAAAAAACCAAACTTTTGCAGCATCATTACATTTACCCAGCGCAGCAGGTAGTCGCGGTAAAGGGCTTCCATTGGCTTTTGAAAACATAGGTCGATGATCTTTGTCAGTGCCGCCAGGGTCTCTAACGTGCCTTCGCTGCCATCATTTTGTGTTTCCAGGTTGCCCCGCAAATCAGTGGCAGTGCGAACCATCGCCGCGCCGGCTTCCAGGAATGCGAAGAGGTCAAAGTCGCCCAATGTGGCGGTGAAAGTCTCGTAAAAGCTCTCCATGTTGAGCAGCAAAAAGTAATAAGCATTGGTGCCGCCCTCATTAATAAACATCCGTTGAAACGAACCGTACAGGTTGCCGATACTGCTGGCGCCCTTATATTCCTGGTAAAATTGTTCAAACCGGTAGCCAAAGGTATGCGCTTGTACATAGTAGTTAGGGTTGCATTTTTGCATCAGCGGCACAACAGACAAGGCTGGATTAGCGTCGCCGGTCTCGACGCTGAGCTCGTAAAAATACAGCATTACCTTGCATAGCCTGCAGGTGATCTCAGCTATAAAGGTATCATATTGAGCATCCAGGTCCTGGAATTGGCATGGGGCTTTCAATTGCGCGGCATATTTTTCAACCAGCGCGCCAACCGTTTTATTACGGCCCAGGGCGCCGAGGGCAGTCTTAACTGATTCAAGGTCGGAGCTGAGCGCGATTACGTCAAACGGCAGCCGGTTTTTGTCGCGTATGCTGATAATGTTTTTCAGGGCTGTAGTATACCGCATGCCGATGTGACCTTCGATGCGCAAAAAGTTGTAGGGTTCAAGGTCATAGGCGAGTGGGTTCAGCACATTATCGTCCACCGCGTATTGATTGGCATTGTACGACAGATTTTGATCGGCCTCGCCAATTGCAGTTTTATCAGCGTCCCAATTGTCCAGCAAAGTAGGATCGCCTGCAATCGGCTGGTAGTAAAAAGGGATGGCTTTCTTCGCCAGTGGGTCTTTACCCAGGCTGCTGGGAGTAATGCGTATAACGGTGTCGTTCAGTCTTCGCCGGAAATCGGCAGACTGAAAAAACTTCCCAAAGTGGCCGGTTGTACCGTAGTCTACATAAAAATTACCGAGCATCAACTGCAGGCGTATAAACAACCAGCGTACTTTTTCCGTTTGCCTGCAATGACAGCCCATGACCGGCGAGGGGATAAAATACTGGCGGTTTGCCAATTGCCCGGAACTATCGTCGGCGATGGCATTGCCTAACAACAGGTGCAGGCGGAAAAGATTGACATCCGGGCAGCACATACCCAGCGCCTCGATGCCGGCTTCGCGTAATTCGCGATAGGCTATCTCAATATCGCTGAAAAGATCATAATAGTACTGGAAATTGATAGCTTCGGTCTCGGTGATCGTTCCGTCATTCAGGAAAGCCATACTTTGGCTTAGCTGCGAAAAGGGGTTTGTTGGATAAATGTCCTGTATCAGCGGCAGCAATATGTTATAGGTTTTGGTCAGGTTGTCTTGTATACTGCTGATAAATGAAGTACTTAAAATTTGATTATAAACATTAAATATGGCTGATGTTGAGGGCAATATGGTAGCCGGGACATTAAACCTGGGCATCCTCAATATCGGCAATGTTTGAAAAGCGGTACCGCTGTAGCCTGAGCTTACCGCTTGCAGCTTACCTGCATCACTTATATTGATCAGCAGCGGCCTGAAGGTAATATCGATGTTTTTGCCCTTATCGTCGCAACTGCTTGGGTCGCAGTTCATGGCGCTTTGCTCCAGCAGCTCAACATATAGCAATACTACCTTGTCGCTGAGGTAAGCGGTCGTCAAATTTGTGGTGCCATCGGTCACGCTGCTTTCAAAAAGCTCATCCAGGGGATAGATCTGGCTCTTGTTGGGAATGTCCACAAATTTTTCGTAGTAGAGCGGGTTTACGGCGTTATAGCTTTTATATTCAGTAAACGTAGTTCCGGGGAAAGTGACCAGGTATCCGCCCGTAGTTATACCGCAGCCCTGCGAAATGGTGAGTTGCGAGCCATCAGTGCTGACGCTTACTTCCAAACCGCAAACAATGCCTACGCCAATCAGGTTGGCGCGTGTTAACCTGTCTTGCTCATCAAGATAGTTAAACAGGTCATTCAGGTTACTGCTGGTTAGTACCTGGTCGGGCACAAACTCAGGGTAGTTAAATTGCGAGGGCTGCATAACAAATTATTTTAAATTAAATGACAGTTTGATTTAAATAAACACGGTTTTGATCGTCCCCGTCCACGCAATCGTGCAGGGTAGCTTTCGGATATATATTCTTCAATTGACTAAACACGGCTATCAGATTTTGCAGCTTATTGCTTAACAAAACCACATCCGGCGTTGCCTTCGCCAGCTCATTTTCCCAGGTGCAGTACACCGATTCAAATTGCTGCAGCTGCGCGTCGGATACCCAGCAGATTTTGACGCCCAGGTGAGCGGGCACCTCCATCCTGATGGTATTTTCGGCAAAGCGCCGAAATTGTATCCCTGAATTGGCGAGGCCTTTCTCGCCATTCATCACAACGGTCAGGCGAAAACTGTAGGGGTCTTCGTCGCCGCAAACATTACAATCGGCGCTGATACATATCGGCAGCAGGGCGTCACCATTTGGGATCAAGGCTCCGGGCCGGTTGCGCGGCCTTAACAAAAGGTGCTCAACAACAAATATCTTGTTAGCCGTTATCAGCCCATTGATAAACATTATAATGGTATTGATATAAGCGGTTGCTGCAGCACTGCTGTTAAAAGTGTTTGGGTATTGGGCGATAACTTGGCTTGCCGGGTTTTGGACCACAATTATCCATTTACCGCTGCTTTTTTTAACCTTGTATTTGGTGGCATCAGTAAGGTAAGGCAAAGCGCTGTTAGCAGCGGCTTTAGCCATTATCCGGGCATCTTCAGGACTGTAGGCCAAGTAATCTGCTGTGCTCACCAGCCATGCAGTCCCATCGTCGCCGCTTAAATACCAGGGGCGTTTTATGGCGTTGCCCAACGTGTCGTCTACATCAAAAACATCAATGTAATCGTCAAATTGCTTCAGGCCCAATATCTGCTCAATACGCTTTTTAAGGCCGGCGATGTTATTATCATTACAAATATTTGCCGCGTCTTTGTAGTTATAAGCCCTGGCCCGGTTACAGCTGGCGAATGGAATATCTTTAATAAAGGCTATCTTATCTTTAATTAATATCTCGTCGGCTATCTTTTCGCTATCGGTGTAGCTGTACAACATCAGCGCATAATCATTGAACGATTCGGCAAAGCGCGCCATCAGGTGATCCAAAAACCGGTTTCTCCGGTCTAAAAAAGTATTTTGATCCTCGCTCAAAGCCTGCAATTCGGCCGCGTCAATATCATATACATCGCTGATGTCCTTTATATCGCTATCGGTGAACAGGTAGTTATAATAAGTTTGTTCAACGGTGCTGTCTAAAGAGACCAAGTCCTTAAAATGGCTCAGCTGCTGCAGATAGTTTGCCAAAAGCTGCTCGTAAAATACCAGGTAAGCTTTCAACTGCTTTGCCTGGGCTTTACGCTCGTCGCTTACATTGTTGGGCAGGCCATAATAGCCAACGCCATAGGTTTGCGGCAGCGAATACTGTACCGGGTAATAATCGGTTAGCGGCTGATAGGTACCGGCGGGCACGGGCAGGTCATTTTCGCCAGGCGCGAATTTGGGGCGCATATGATTCCCCTCTATCACGTTTAAAGTGTCCTCCAATTCCTCTTTATCCGGCAAAAAAGGCAACCCATTTTTAAACACCAGGAACTTGCTGCCGTTGATATACAGCCGGGCCTGTTTGCCCGCATCAACCGGCAACACCCAGGGCTGCCCGGTCAACCGTTTGCCGCTGCTGTCATAAGGCGACATCACCAGGCTGCGGACGGCCAGCACACCCGGAATATTCATCAATATGGCGTATATATCCGATGCGTGCAACTCGGTTTTCAGCTGTGCGGCCTGCAGTTCGCTATCTTTTACAAATCCACTCACCAACGCCGGCCCGTTAAATATTTCGTCGGCCGTGAAACCTGCCTTTTGCATATCGCTCAGCGAATAAAAGCTGATATCCGGGCTAAAATATTGATCGATAAGGTAATAGGCCTGTGCCAGCACCTCTTCAATATCGCTGTCGGCCGTAAGGTCTATATCGGCGCAAATCGCTACATCCTCGGTCTCCACTGCAGTAATAGTGCAGTAATCTTCGCAAAGGTTGCGGTGTGCCATTAAGGTGTTGCCAACCTGGGTGATAATACCCTTTGCTGTCTTTATTTTGTCGAAATAATTAGGAATGATGCCCTGATCGGTGATGTCGCTTATCGCTGTTTTTAAATCACCCAGTTGGAGCGCTTTGCGGTCGGCATCGCTGTTAAACCAAACCGTAAAGGGGACGCGGGTCATCAATTGATTACTCGCCCCTGGGGATGTCATTTTCGCCGGATCAAGCGTAATGTTAAAGGTTACATACATCGGGCTGCGCAGGGCTCCGCCCAGGTCGGCTTGCGGTATGTCCACAATGTCAGTAGTGTTTCCGGATACGTATTGAATATTCACCAGCAGCAGCGCCTTCTCAGGGTTGCTAAAAAAAGCCATCAGGTCAGGGTTTTCCTGCAAGGTCTTATAAGATGGCAGGCGCATTTCAATCACTGCGGATGAGGTAGTGTTATTTACCACATCGCTGATAAAATAAAAAGTGCGCAATATTTTCCCGCTGTTCAGGTCGCCCTCTTTGATATCGTCGTCAAACTCAACCTTCACATCGTACATCCCTTTTATAATAATGGTGTGTTCGGTGTGCTGGTATTGCAGTATACTTTTTTTGCAATTTGCATACAGGAAAATATCACAGGGGCATTGCAAACAGTTGATCCAGGCATTCCTCACCCCTTCAACATCGATCATCAGCTTGCGGAAATCAAGGGTCGTCCAGGGGTTAATCGTCAAAATGTTTCGTGCGGTATAAAGGGCCTGCATGTCCGGGTCGGGGGCCTGTTTTGGCGGCAGGGCGATGATGTCTTTTACGTCGAACGAAGTGCGGTACGCCAGGTCAGTAATGGCGTAGCAAAGCGCCTCCATCATGGTGATCCCGGGGTCGTGAATGTTATAATCCGTCCAAAGTGTGTCGCTTAAGGCCTGTATGTATTCCTGTCCCTGCGCGCGCAGGTAATTATAATCCTGCGCGTGCGGCATTTGCGGGTTTTTCAATATGGTTACATTGTCTGCCATTTGTGACGATTAAATTTTTCTATACATAGTAAGGATCAACGCACACCGTTGTCGTGGCCGATGGATCCACATCACTGATCTCGCTAATAATGTGCTTATCCGGCGGCACCGAAACAAGTATCGAAATGGATGTCGTCGCCGTTATTTCATCCTGGTCCAACGGCGGCGGAGCTGTTGAGTCATTACTTAACAGGAACAGCTGCACGTTGGCGATATAATCCACATAAGGCTGCGATTCGATAAAATTGATCAATACCGATTTTTCGATCATGCCGCCAAACTGCACATCATCGGCTTTGCCATACGCCCAGGGACTTAAAAACTGCGTGATACTGTTTTGCAGCAACTGGCTGTAATAGCTATAATCACGCCCGGCCATCAGCTTCAGGTCAAACACCATTTGTACCTCTTCAAAAATGGGGTTGTTCACATTCAGGTTTACCTGGCAGGATATCCGCTGCTGTAAATAAGCCTGTATCTGGTCTATCGTGTCGGCATTGGTGTAGGGCCGTAATGGATTAATCTCGTTATGGTTTGTTAAATCAGGTATGGTAATTACGGTTACATAACCGGGCGCGTCTTCGTAAACAATGCCACTTTCATATTTGGTGTGATTCAGGCATTTTACGCGGTGTATCTCCGGAAAAGCTTCCAATACCAGGCGTTCATAGTCCCAAATGGTGATGGCGCGGTCCTTATGCCGTAATCGTTCGCTGGCCCGGACGTAAAAGTGGCCGTTATCCTCAACGGGCTTACCTCCGAACGAAGGATATGGCTGGGTAATGCTTTTGATGGCACTTTGTGAAATAACCATCTTGCTGATGGTTTTTGCCGGCAGCGCATTGGTTAAAAACGCCGGGTCGTTACCGTTGTTGGCAAAAGTAACCTGCGCAGCCTGGGCCAGTACATTCAGCAATTTGCAAACAGCTCCTGGCTTATTTGAACCGGCAGGGGCCTTCGGGTCTGTCGGTGTGGATATGGCTGCCTTTATCCAAAGGTAACCGGCGGGCATAATAGTATTAGCCGTGGTAGCAAACTCCGGTATCTGGAAGGTAATAATACCCGATTGTCGTAAAAAATTGGTGTTATCAACCACCTGCTGATCGGTAAATGCCTTCCAGCTGTTGTTGGCCAGGTAGTTCCAGGTGATCAGTTTTTTAAAGATAGATACCACCGGGTCGCTGGTGCCTTCCAAAACCTGGAACAGGATATTTACACTTTGTTGTGCGTTTAGATTTTGCAGGCCGATAAAAAACTCGGCAATGTCCGGAACGAGCTGGGTGTTTCCATCCTCAGCATGGCTGAACTGCGGCAACAGGTATACATCCTGACCCGGGTTTATGTTTTTCGCCTGCTCGGCTTCTCCAAAGGGTGACAGGTGATAAAATTGTATGGCGCGGTCGGCGAAATCCGGGTCCACGGCATTAATGCTAACGTTTGTTGCCGCGATATAGTTAATGGAAATTGCGTTTATTACAGGTGAGTAAGGTTTAAAAGGCACGTAAGGCGGGTTTGCTGTCGACGCATCCCAGGTTTGATTTGCCAGTGCGATGAGGTAGGTGATCTGGTCGGCCTGGTATTGGTCGTATCCGAAATCAAATCCTAAAGCTATTTTTAAGAAACCTTGCGTACTGCCTGAATTATAGGCCGTATATGAATCAGTGTAATCGACAGTCGTTCCTGCCCCGGGGCTTATGGCATGACCATTCGCCGTAAGCGTTCCGTCATTATAATTGTTCTGGTCAAATAAGGTAATACTCGAGTCGGCAGACCATTGGCCGTTAGCCAGTGTCTCGTATGTGGAGTTTGGCCAGGTCCAGGTAAATGGATAAATAAATTGCCAGATGGTACTATCCGTGGGTACATTCGCCCAGTTGATGTTTAAAGTTAGCGCAACCCCTTCTTTCGTAAAAATTTCACGGTTGCCAATTACGATCGACGCTTGTGGTTTTGGGGTAGGTCCAAACGGCTGAAACGGTTTCGATACGTCGAATGGTCCGTTATCGCCCGATACCAATAGCTGCTTTATACCGCTTGTATCGTATGATCCATCGTTAGCGCCCACCGCAACGCTCACCTCAACCGACTTCAACGTCAACCCGCTTAAGCTATCATACGGATAAGTTATCGTATCGTCATTTCTGAGATAAACCTTAACTGTCGGCACCGCGCCGGTAAAGGTTCCGCCGTGTACCGCTGCGCTGTAATCTACCGTCGGCGGATCGTTGCCCTGCAAGCTAAAAACGACCGCCGAGCATGGCTTTGATTTGCTGTTGTTTTGCTGGACGATGCTGACCTGGGCATCCGGAATTTTAAACCACCCTTTGGCCGTAGTGATGTAACAATCAACGACAGTAGCCGTTGGAAGCGTCATGCTGCTGCCTGTAAATTCCAGGTTTAAATTTACCACCCGCTTGCCTTCGTTTAAATACAGGAAGTGACTGGCGATTGCAAAGCCGATCTGCGCCTTTGGCATATCAATTTTCGATACCGCGTTGTCCTGATATTCATCATGGAAAAACGGATGCCATTCGCCGTTCGCCGAAGTCAATTTAGCGCCAAGGCCGTCGTCGCTGTTGGCCACGGGCGAGGCGAACCACCGGCCTTCATTTATCACCGGGCTTATGTTATCATCCTTATCCCCCCGGTAAATGCTCATCAGCTGTGCAACTGTGGCTTTGTTGAATACTGAATCACTGTCCAGCGTGAAAGTCACATCCTTGCCCAGCGCATCCTTACCCGCCTTAAATGCTGTACCGGCGGGCAGCATAAATTCATCAACCTGCTTTGCAAGCTCAAATACCAGGTCGGCATGGCTGGGCACCGGCTTTTTTAACACTAGTTTTAGCACCCGTTTGTAGTAAAAATCAAGGTGGCGGAGCGTTAAGGTGTTCAAGCCCTGCCTGGCATGTTTAAACAGTTTTAAAAAAGTAAGGAACAGGGCATAATGCGGTGTATGCGTATTATCACTGTTTAAAGTAGCCAGCAGCTGGCTTTCCGCTTCATTGATAATTCGCGTATAGCTTTGCAGGTAGGCATCGAAAATACCGGTAAACAAGTTATGGTTAGCGGCATGAATGATCTGCTTGCCGGCGGCGTTCGGTGCGGCAGGGTTGCTGTATATCGTCGGATCGGCCAGTAGCGATGTGTAGTAAGCCTGGAGCGATGTTGCACTGCCTGTCCATATAGGTGAAAGTATATTGCCTGATATGATGCCCCTCGGGTTTTGTACACTGGTATTTAATATGGTCCATCCGCTATTGTTATCTTCTGCCACCAGGGTCCTGTTCACAGCGGCTTTATAATAGCGCAGCAGCGATTTGAACGGCCCCTGCAGCTTTGTTTTAACCAGGTTTGCGATGACGGACTTAAGCGCATTAGTATCCGGCAGCTTAATATAATAGCCATCAAGCGCGACGGTTAAGGTGAGCAAGGCGCTGAACAATGTGTTCAGGTTCTCTTTTAACAGCAAGTCATTAGTTTGATTTGCCGGATTACGTATCGCGTCGAAAATGGCCTTTACTGCCAGGCGGTATTCGTTAATATTTTGTATGGCGATAGTGCCCAGCACTGCGGATATGTCCGAATTAAAGAATGGCTGCCAGGTATTTACATCCTGGTTTGTTTCGTCATAATACCTGATGTAACCCGCAAACTGGTTTGAAAAAACTATCCAATCCTTAAAATCGTGCTCGTCAACCAATACATAATTGCCTCCCAGTGCGGCAAGCGCACGCTGCTGCTGGTCGGTACCGCCGCGTTGAAGAGGGTTTTTATAATCGTTGCAGGCCATATATTATTTTTATTATCCTACCTGGGTATTCGTTGTTAATATTTGCAGCTCAGTGCCTTCGTCGATGTAGTAAGGGTACACGAAATTGAACCTTGAATTGGTGCTGCGCACCACGTAATCCACCACCACAAGCACTACACCTTCCGTTTCGGATGTGGTGTCGAGCGTAATGTTTTTTGCATCGATTCGTGGTTCAAAGTACAGGATGGCCGTTTTTATCATATCGGCCATTAACGTTTTGATAGTAGTGTTAAGCGGCTCAAAAACAAGGTTGCCCATGTTACAGCCGTACTTCGGCTCCATCACCCGCTCACCAACGGTGGTTGTCAGCAGTATTTCAAGGCTTTTTTGTATGTCGTCCTCCTTTGCGGTCAGCTCCACGCTTTTGCTTTGAATGCTGAACGTTGGGGGGAAGCTCCATCCCTGGCCCAAAAAATCGTTGTTCGTAAATGTTTGCTGTGCCAATTTTTGTCTCATTTAAAATCTAACCACCAATTATTACCGTAGGCGCTCCCAAAATGATCACGCCGCCGTGTGCCGTGGGGTCGCCCACCCTTGCGGCAGGCATACCACCGATCATAACTGTCGACGAGCCTTGCAGGATCACGTCAGGCGGGCCTGCGCAGGTAAGCATATCGCCCACCCTTGCTGCCGGCATTCCGCCTATCAATACGGTCGGGCAACCGGGCGGCAGCACCGGCCCGCCTACGTGTGGCACAGGGCCCGTAAACATCGGGCATGTATGCATATCTCCTGCTCTTGCTGCCGGTGGCATAATGTTTTAATTTATTTGTACTACACTTCCTTTAACTGCCGTGCTTCCGCCCGACGATACCTCCGCCCCCGACCCTCCCTTGAATGTTGCCTGCGAGTCGGCTTTCATTGTCGCATTCAAACCCGATGCGTTAAATTCATTCGGCGATTTTAAGGTCAGATCTTTTATGCTTTCTATTTTTATCCCATCCTTATCCATCGTGATTTTGTTGCCGTTCTGGTCAGTCATCTGGATGGTTTTCTGATCTTCAGACATCAAAAACTTGTTGCCCGCCGGCGTCTCAATGTCAATCGATTTTTTATCATCGTCGAAGATCATCTTCATGCCGCTGCGGCTGGTATAGCCTTTTTGGTCATTCTTGTCGGCTGCCGTCAGTGCAGCGGGGTTTTTGCTGCTGTTCAGCATGCCCAATATCACGGCATGCCTCGGGTCGTTGTTGATGAACCCAACGATCACTTCATCGCCTATTTCAGGCAGAAAGAAGGTGCCACGACTGTTACCGGCGTCGAGTGTACATACACGGCTCCATATTCCGTCGTCATTCGTGTCAATAACAGGCACGCGCACCTGTATCCTGTTTTCGCCGTCGGGATCGCTTTCCAGCTTGGTGACGATACCTATTTGCAAGCCCTGTATCGCTGGCAGCAAGGCGCCGGCCATGGGTTGTTGCACCTCGTAACTTTGGGCAAACCATTCGGGGTCGACGCCAAATTGCATTGTGGTTAGCCAGTTACCCTTTTGTATCTCGTGACGCACTGCGGTGACAAAAACGTCCCCGACAAAGCGGTCGCCGACACCGTCGATATGGATCATTTTTCCGGGCGTCACAGCTGCCGTTCCATCTGCAGTTACCCGCCCGCGTATTTTTGCCATTCTTTGCCTTAACAGCTTTGCATCGGCCCATTGCTGCAATTCCTGCTGATCAAGGCTGCCGCTGTGTATCAGCTGGAACTCATCGGTCCCTATCACATTCGAGAGCGTTGACGCCGTAAGATTGCCCGTTTCAGGTACGCCGGGATCAGCCGCGTCGAGCGTATCCACCGCCTGGTCGCTTTGGCTCCATGCCACGGCCTTAACCCCGCTAAACTGAAGGCGCGCATCTATCTCGGCATCAAAATCATGAACAGTACTGCCAAACTGAACAGTTAAAACAGATCCGGATGAAAAATCCGGTTTTGCCACGGTCACTTTCCCGTCACTCGGCATACAAAGCAAACCATTAGCATCCACCCGGCACATCAGGAAATCCCAGTCGGTGGTATTAAACTGCACCAGTTCCTTTTGCTGAACCTGGGTGGCTGCAACATCCTTATCAAGACTGTATTGATCAATCAATTGCTCCATTACGTCGCTGTCCTTTACATTCTTATAATATTTATTTTTGCAGATCACGCTCATCTTCACCGCCTTATCCTTGCATTCAACAACAAGTGCACTCGTTTTGTCCCTTATCTTAATGCCATGTTTTATTACGATCCCTTTAAATATGGTTTCCTCAACCCCTTTGTAGCCCGCCTTTATTTCAATCTCCTTCCCGGGCTCAAAATCGCCGGTGCTGCTAATGGCGAACGTTTGCTTGCTTGCCTCCCCGTCAACTATGATGAGGGTGGCCGAGGGGATGCGGTTAACCTCCTTGTTCACCGTTATGGACAACACCTGGTAGGTGCGGCTCAATTCCGTGCCATTGGAAAGCAGGGTGTAAGTACATACACTTTTCGACGCTTCCGATGGTATGGTCCCTGCATTAGGCATTCGTGCTGGTATTAATTACGGGTGGAAACGACAATTGCTGCCCCTGTTTCAGGTTCCTGAAATCGGTGAGTTTGTTCACTTTTGCTATTTGCAGGTAATACTTACTGTCGCCATATACCTGGTAACATAGCCATGGAAGCGTTTCACCGCTTTTAACCACACGATAATGGGTAATATCAGGGCTATGCGGGTCGTCCTGTGCTACCCGCAGCTGTTCATCAATACTTCCCTTAAACGTTGCCTTGCAAACCGCCCTGATCGGGGTGCCGTCGGGGTCAAACAATTTATAAGTTATGGTTAGCGCGTTGCAACGCCCCTTAAAAATAAAACTGCCCCACGCCACAATAAAATGCCTTGGTTCGTGGCTGTCGCTGTCAAGTTCAAGCAGCAGCTTTTTAAAGCCCTCGATTTTGTTATTCAGGTCGGCAGCCGGAAGAGGGGCATTGTCAATGATCCCCGTATTGTCAAACAGGAACTCAAAGCTCATTTCGTCCGGTTTCTTGAAATTGAACCGCTGGTGCGCCGAGCTGGTACCGTGCCCCTGCCCTTCTGTAAATTCCACCTTATAGTCCAGCGCGTAAGTTTCGGGATTGATCATCGCCGTAAACGGGTTGGCCGGATCGTTCACAAAATGGGCATCGGCGAAGCTCTGGTCGTTATATGCTTTTATGATCACCTTTTCCATTTAGCAAAGTTTTAGGGTCTTATCTTTCCTTTTTGTTATTCAAGATGGTTAATACCTGTTCGACACACTGCGCCAGTATAGCGTCCTTGTCCTGGTGCCCGCTGTCGCCCTGGTCACCGCCGCCCGCCGGGGCCGCTTGTGGACTGGGCTGGTCTACTGTCACCTTAATGGTTAATTCCCTGATCTCAATTGGCATAATTCAAATTACATTACAGTAAAATAACTGTAGCTTAGTTCCATGCTTTCCACTACAACGTTATTTTCCTGGGCGTTAAAATCGGATACCGACAACTTTTTGGGCCATGCCCCGAATACTTTCCATGTTTTTAGCGGCTGGTGCTGCTCATTCAAAAGCGTTACGTTTATTTGCGCTACCGAAAACTGCCGGTCCTGGAATGCCTTCGTACACCAGCTTATTACATCACTATTCACCAGCATACCACGCTTAAGGCTCAGATCGGGATATTTAGTGCGCACCGGAAGTTTATGTTCAAACCGGTTTTCGCCACCTTCCTTGTATGATTCGACGTCGTACTCCACACTAAGGCCGCTGACGGACTGGAAACGTGTATCGTTATCGCTGCCAATGCCCACAAACTCCACTTTAAAGTGAAATCCTACCGGCGGGTAATATCCACCGGCTGAAGTACTTGAACCATCAGTCCCAGCCATAATAAAACAGGTGATTGATTAACCGCGATCGTTATAAAATAACTTCCAGGCCTTCATGTGCCAGTTCAAGCGTCTCAATGGCTACTTCGTTGCCGTCGGCCTTCAGGTCACTCGCCTGCACCTTTACGGGCCATGCATTGAGCACTTTCCATGAGATAACCGGCTGGTGTGTTTCATTGAGCAGGTGAATGGTGACCGGCCGCCGGTCAACCTGGTTTAAATTGATGGTATTGACCCAGGTATAGAAATCCACATCTCCATCAATAGTGCCACGTTTGAGTGTAATGTTGCTAAATTTTTGAAGACCGGGCATTTTTATTTTGCTGAAATGAGGGCTGTTGCCTTCGCGGTATTCTATTACTTCCGTTTGTTTATCAAGACCGGTGGCCTCGGTAAAGCCAATGCGCGTTCCACCCCAATCAATGGAGAAGTGAAACTTGGGTAGAGGATAGATTGCCATTTTTTTGAATTTTTAAGGATGTAAAATTTTGTTTTAACTGATGATCGGACTGCCCTTAACTTACGGGCATCATCTGGCTAAAGCGCAGGATGATAAATTCAGCCGGGTGAACTATGGCCATACCGATCTCAACAATCATGAAGCCATTTAAAATATCTACCGCGCTCATTGTTTTATTGAGACCTACCGACACATAAAAAGCATCGCTGGCCTTGGCGCCCTGAAGGGCCCCGGCCCGCCATTGCAGGGTGAGGAAGTTTTCGATCATGCCCTGCACCTTTGCCCATGTATTGCCATCGTTCGGCTCGAACACGAATAAGCCGGCTGCGTTTTTACAGCTTTGCTCAACCATAATAGCGAAGCGGCGAACGCTGATGTAGCGCCAGTCGTTATCGTTGCCGGTTAAGGTGCGCGCCCCCCAAACCAACACCCCTCTTCCGGTGAATGCCCTGATGGCGTTGATCGATTTGCCGGCCAGCGTGTCGATATTGAGACTGCCCTGCTCATCATTATTGATGCCATAAATGGGGCCGGTTACCGAAATTACGCCTTCATTTGCCGGCGCTTTCCATACGCCGCGGGCTGCGTCAACGCGCGCGTAAATGCCTGCAACCGCGCCGCTTGGCGGAAGTGTGTTCATTTCCAAAGCGATAGTGGAAACGATGTTGTTGATAATGGGGTGGTTACTGTACAAATTGGCCTCGGCTAAATTGGCGTATGTGGTGGCCGAATTTAAAACAGTGGTTATAAATGCCGATATCTTATTGTATGCTTTGGTAAGGTCATTTAATATCAACATCGCCTGGTCTTTATCCGCTACAGGCGTGCCGTACGGCTGACCGTTACTAACAATAGTGGTTACCGCGACGCCCAGCCAGGGATCGTTTAAAAAATCCGTATTTATAATAGCATCCGTCAATCCGGTAAGCGTTTGCGTGGTGGCGTTTCTCGCTATCCCGATATAATCGGTTGCCCCGCCGCGCCACAAGCTGGTGGATGCTGCGTATGATTTTACATCATTGGTCAGCGGGGTGCCCTGGAAATAGTTCGGTGTGTTCCAGCTTACCTCAACCGTGTGCAAAACAAAATACACAAATGATGTTAGCCCGGTAATGGCCGTTTTTGCTGCGGCATCGCCGGTTGCGACTACCAGCGCGTTTACAAAAAACTTATATCCGTCATCCACCGACTTAAAGTTATTGCCGCTGTAGGTTAAAATGGTATGGATGGTAGCATTAACCTTTGCAATATCACTCAGGCCATTTTCAAGGGTCGTTACCAGCCCGTTTAAATTGCTGTCCGAGGTAAGGGTAGCCAGGTTGTCAATTCTCGTTACGCCATCTGAAAAAAAGACCCCATGAGTGGCATCGCCGCCCGGGAAATGAAACATGGAATAGGCCACATCGCGATCGTAGCCGGCGTATAGCCAGGGAGTATAGGCCATTCCGTAATTTAAATTGGTGATACCGATATTAGTCCTGAAAGAAAAGGCTGCATCAGGCGGATCAACAAAAGCCCAGTCATTCGAAGTCGCAGAGGTTTGCGCATATTCGTACAAGTCGAATATGGCAACCCTGTCCTGTAATTTGGCGCACTGCATCAGGGCTTCCTGCTGCACGCTGTAAAAATCGGGCTGGCTGCTAAGTGCGCCGGCATCCGGAAAAAGCAGGATCGTTGGCTCATCTTCCCGCTCCACTGCATCTAAACCCGCCTCAAGACTGGTGCGCGAAATGGCGTTAACCGTCCCTCCGGTGGTATATAAGCCTACCGAAACGATATAACAATCGCCGCCGCCATTATCGTAAAACAGGCGAATGCTGTCATATAAATAAAAGCGTTTGCCATGATCAAGCGTTATCGTCTTGACGGCGAAATTGTTGTTCTCATCCAAAACTACCCGCGCCGCCACCGGAGTAAAACCGACTCCAAAATACAATTCATACTCCAGCAGGGACGAAATTTTAGTCGGGACGTTTGTCAGGTCATTCCCGTTTTGAACCGCCATCTGCGTGTACCCGATAAATGCGGGTATCGCTGTTTCGACCTGCGCGATTGATGGCGGAAATTTTGATATCTCTTCGATATAGACACCAGGTGTGTTGTAAGATGCTGCCATTTTATTTAAGTTTTATTTTTTAATAATTCAGATACTTCTCGGTATAATATTGCCAGTCGGTGCCCAATTGCACCAGGGTAAGCCGGTTTGAACCCGGGTTACCAATTTGCGTTACGTTGCCCAGCGTAGCGCTGTGAATAGAAATTGTTGTAATTGGCTGATCGCGGAATGGTATAGGTACGCTGGATGTAAAGGTGTTGGCGCCCGCTGCATTAAACGTGTAAACCGACGCCGTATCTTTTACCGCGGTGATGTCGTTTGTGCGGGCAATGTATTTCCAAATAGCGCTGCGGTTGGCAAAGCGGACGGTAAATGTACTTTGCTTTGGTAAGCCCGAACTGTCAAACAATGAGAAATCACTCGCAGCCGGCAAATGATTAAAAATCTCCATCACACCAAAAATATTTTTTTTGGCCACAGCGTCGTCAAGATAGATGTAGGAGTCGGTGCCATTGACCGACACCCTGTATCTTCCTGCCATCAAGCCTGACAGGTCAATGGTCGCCGGTGTTTGCGCGCTTGTAAAAGTTTGGGTTTGGTTGAGCTGAAGGTTGTTATAGACGTTTGTGGCAGTATTAAGGCCGTAGATATTTATAACAAAGTTGGTTGCGGCTGCCGCCGGGGGTAAAAAGCTGCTACCGGTAAGCAATACGGAATCGCCACCATTCACGTACTGGGCGACACCTTTTTTTAACCAAAACGCTTTCTCATTTAAACCGTGCTTGTTTGTACTGCTGCTTCCTGATATAGCCTCGTAAACATTATTGCTCCCGTCAGCTGCCAGGTCCCCGATGGCATAGGTGTTGGTATTTTTATACAAGGCAACTCGGGTGGTAAGGTATCGTACCGTGTTTAGCTCGTTTTGGTTGATGTTGGAAAAGTAGTATTTGCCGCCCCTTAACGGCGCATAATTGATATTGGTGTAGTTGATAAAGTCGGGGTTGTCTACCGAAACGTAAAACCGCAGCCTGGTACCTGCATCCAAGTTGATTGCAGGCATTCCGGTGTTGGGGTCAACCTTAACCAGGATAACAAATTTATTACCGACCGTTTTATACAGCATTTGATGCCCCTTCAATATTTTGGCGGTATCATCACAGGGAATAATGTTCAGATCGGCACAAAGCATATCACTGAAGTAGTCGTTCAACACTTCCGTTATAAACAATATCTCGTAATTCAGGGTCATGAAACTGCGTTAATTAGTGTTTCATTAAATTCAATGTCCTTAATAAAGCCTGCTTCGTAGTCTATGGCATCCTCGTCTATAGTTATCTGCCGCACTTTATATAATACTGAAGGCAGGTATTTCCCACCCAAAACGCTCCAAATTTGGTTCAGTTGCTCAAAGTTTACCGAATACAGATCGCACATCAACTTTTGTATCCGTGGATCGAGCGCGGGGTAGTTAAGCGGCGTAAAAACATTCTGGCTCTGAAAAAACTGGATAATAAGTGCCAGGTATTTCAGGGAATCGCTGTAATCAGCACGGTTCACTGCAAATAACACATATAAGTTTAAGTACACAGGAGGGTTTTTGTAGGTAATACCCGAGGGGCTTTTTACCCAGTTCTCCTGCTGCATGGCTACCCTGTCTTCCTCCACGTTGATCAGGCTCATGATCGCCTTCCCATTCAGCGCATTTTGACTGCTGGTATCGCTATCCAAAGCTTTGCCCACGTTGCCCAGCACCAATCGCTTATCGGTAGTAACCGTTAGTTTTTTACTGAGATACTTGTTGATCTCTTCGGCAAGAAATTTAAATGTCTCCTGTATCATGAATGAGTCAATAATTCAAACGGCATTGTATATCTGTTTAAAAGGTTAATTCTACGTACCCGCGGCCTAACCATCGTATTTGCACGCTTATCGCCTCAAATACTGAAAGCAGTGGTCGTCAGGGGTATAAAGCGACGTTTATTATCGCAGTATAAATACTAATCTGTCGTGCAAAATCATACGGAACGATGTTGAATAATCAATACGATCAATACGGCCGCGTTTAAAAGAATAATCAGGGTTTGGTTCTGGTAAGGTTACCTTCCATTCAAAGCCATTAAAGCCTCCAATATTCAATAACCTGCATTGAAACAAGAAGCCTTTCGGCAAGTCTAATTTCTCATCCCGGTAACAATGCGGAATAAAAGTAGCTGGATGTCAATAGGGTTAAAAGCGTAAAACTACCTTTATTGAAAATAAAAAAAACGTAGTTTTACGCTTTTACTTTTTCTATGCTGAACTTATTTTATAAGGCCAAGGGTTAAAATGCATGAAAAATAATTTCTTAGTAAAAAAATAATTTGCCCGCGCATATTTAAATAATTGACAAGTATTATAATATGGAAGGGCTGTTTTAACAGACTGGTTTTCTCTGGTGCGGTAGCTTATTCTTAAAATAACAAAGCCATCTTTCGATGGCTTGCTTTAGTGTCCCCGAAGGGATTCGAACCCCCATCATCAGAACCGGAATCTGACATTCTATCCATTGAACTACGGAGACAGTGCGGCAAAGATAGGGATTCAATCCTTATTTTCTTTGCCGTACCTTAAAAATTGATAGGGTAAGGTGTGAAAGTCTTTGGTCATCGGTCATTGGTCATTAGTTCAAAGCGGCTAAAAACTAATGACTAATGACCAATCAATGTCGTTTACTTAAGGAATCAGTATTTAACCTGGCATTGTGTTCGCCTCACCGCAACCCCTCTCCAATAGAGAGGGGCTTTAAAAATTCAGTTTTCAGCTGTGCATCGAAGTCCTTCTACTTTGGAGAAGGATTTAGGATGAGGCGAAAATGTTCAGGTGAATCCTTAAGTAATCGTATCGAATGACCAATAACCAACTATTCGCTTTTTAAGCTTTTTACCGGGTTGCTTAATGCTGCTTTTATGGTTTGGTAGCTGATCACCAGTAACGAGATCAGTATGATGCCAATTACCGGCAGCATCAATATCCACCAGTTGATTGCCACATGGAAGGCATAAGTTGACAGCCATTTGTTCATGATCAGCAAGGTTAAAGGCACTGCAATAACGGCGGCGATTGCAACCAGTTTTACAAAGTCCTTTGTCAGTAAAACCAACAGGTGGCTTATTGCCGCGCCAAGCACCTTGCGGATGCTTATTTCTTTGCTCCGCTGCGAAGCAACCAGGTAAGCCAGTCCGTACAAACCTAAACAGGCAATTAAGATGGATAAGGCCGTGAAATAGTTAAAGAGTTTAATGGTAGTAATATCCTTTTGATAGGTGTCGTTAAATTTGCTGTCCAAAAAGCTAAAATCAAAAGGCGTTTCGGGGAAATAGGTCTTCCACACGTTTTTAACCACACCAAGGTTGCCGGGCGCAACTTTAACTAGTACAGACATCGGTTTCATCGCCTTATAGATCATGATGAGCGGCGCGATGGGATTGTGCATGGATGAATAATTGAAATTGTTCACCACGCCCACAACCCTGCCCTTATGGTCCATTCCCTCTATTTCCTGGCCCACCGGATGCTGCCATCCCATCTGGTGTACAAACGCCTCGTTTATTAAAAAGCCCTGTTTTAAGTCGGTTGCTACGTTTGCCGACAAGTTGCGTCCACCTAACAACTTCAATTTTAACAGCGGCACGAAGTTTTCATCGACGGAAAAATAATTCGACATCAATTGTCTTTTCACACCGTTTGCTGATGCGAAGGTAGTAGCCTTTGGCGAGCCATCATCAGCCCCGCCGGAGAGACCTGTTTGAATGCTGACACCCTTTACCTGCCCTAATTGCTTTAAAGCATTTCTGAATGGTTCCACCTGTTTTAACGCAACGGAATCATCTGGCAGCGATATATTTAACACCTGGCTTTGATTGTACCCTACCGACCGGTGCTGGATAAAATTGATCTGCCGGTTCATGATAAAGGCCCCTGCGATCATCACCGTAGCAGCTACAAACTGAACAACGGTTATAACTTTACGAAGCGAAAGCCCGCTCGTTTTGTGTTTAAAGCCTGCCTTTAATGCGGTTATCGGCTGAAATGCCGACAGCACAAAAGCAGGGTATAAACCCGTTAACAGCGACGAGGCCAGCACCAGCAAACAAATAACGATAAAACTGCTTGCGGAACCTGAAAGCCCGATGCCTGCGTGCAGCAGGCCGTTTAAAAAGGGTAGTATCAAAAACAGCAGACCTACCCCTATCATTAAGGCGATGGCGGTAACAAATAACGATTCGAATAAAAATTGCCCCACCAGGCTGGCCTGGACGGCCCCGTTTACTTTGCGTACGCCCACTTCCTTTGCACGCTCGGTAGCGCGGGCCGTTGAAAGATTGATATAGTTAAGCAACGCGATCAACAGGATAACCCCTGCCAGTACCGAGAATATATAAACCAGTTGCCGGTCCCCTTTTTCAGTATCTCCCAAATTACCTGACACAAAATGCACATCCTTCAAAGGCTCGACGTTGAACTTTAAGTGGTATTTCACGGCGCCCATTTTGATAAATTCAGGCTGTACATCCCGTTTGGCTATTAACGCCAGTTTTTTAGCAAAGGCGCTGTAGTCGGGCGTCTGCTTAAACAGTACAAATGTGTACACCGAAAAATCATCGTCCATCCATTTGGTTATTTTTGAAAAATCACCCGGGACGAGGGCGTTTATTTTAAGATCGGAATTTGCGGGAATATCTGCCAGGATACCCGACACATGGTAAGCTGCCTTATTGTATTCGATGGTTTTACCGATTGCATCCCCGCTGCCGAAATATTTTTTGGCGATGGTAGCAGTAATTACGATATCGTGCGGACCGGCAAGTGCCTGCCTGGCATCACCCTTTAAAAAGCGGTACGGAAAGACATCAAAAACGTCGGCGTCGGTTTTATAAAAATAGTCCTCATTGAACAATTGATTGTTCACTTTAACAACGGCTTTACCCGGCGCAAAACGCACCGCCGCTTTTACTTCGGGATAGGCCCGTTTTAGCGTGGCAGCCAACAGCGCCGGCGATGGCGCCATAACAATGTTGTCTGCTTCAGGCGTGTAAACGATATTGGTAATTCGGACGATACGGTCCTTATTGACATTCCAGCCGTCGTAGCTCAATTCATAATGCACATACAGCGATATCACAAGGCAAACGCCAATGCCAATGGATAAGCCGCCGATATTAATAATGGAAAAAGCTTTGTGCCGAAGCAGATTGCGCCAGGCGATCTTGAGGTAGTTTTTGAGCATATACAGTTGATTGGTGAACCAAATGTAGGCGGTTAACAGGCAGCTAAAAAGCAATTTAACACTGATTAACAAGTGTTTAACTAAAATTAACAATTATGATGAACGCAGCAGATGGAGTCGGGTTAAAAATACTCCCCAACATCGATAAATAACCCATTTGAGCCTTGTCGGCCAAATCCGTAATCGATGGCAATGTTGGTTTTAGATATGGTGTTAAGTTTTATGCGCAGCCCCGGCCCAAAAGCAGGCTGGATAGTTTGCAATTGGGTGCCAGGCGCAGCCGAAAACGACTGACCGTTTATGAAAACAACACCCCCGATCAGCCCGTCGTCGGTGATCCGGTAGCGGTATTCTGCCTCTAAATAGACCATCTGGGCTCCTCGGAAACGGCCCTGGATATAGCCGCGACCGGTTGACGAAGAAGCATCCCATTGGGTGCTTGGCAGATCGAGGTATGCCGGCTTACCGCTTAAAGTAAGCCAGTCATAGCTCCATAGCGCGATCACGTTATCCGATCCTTCCGGAAACTTGAAATATTTTCGCACGTCAACAATGACCGATCGCCAGCTGCTGGTGCTTCCTAAAAAGGAATAATTATCGCGGTACTCAAACCAAACATAGGCTCCCTTTGAAGGATTGATGCCGTTGTCGCGCGAGTCGAGCAGGCCGTTAAAGGTAAACCCCGATGCTATGGAATGTGAATTTGCCCCATAACGTGAGTAATCTGAAACTGTACCGTTAATGTCGCCTTTTTCCGATACATTCCAATGATCATCGATAACATACCCTAATCCTAAATAAAAATTACCTGCAACGTGGCGAAGGGCGGTCTCCTTTAACTGTAAATATGCGTAATCCAACGGATCTTCATTGGCGATATTCGAGCTGCTGCCCAGGCCAAACGTACTTTGGGGGTATTTATAAATACGGTAATCGCCCACAAAATTCCAGTCGTTGTTTTTACTCCAGATATTGGTTAAAATTGGCAGCGTGAGTTGTTTGTTCTGGGTAATGGAAGTGCTGGCAGCGATAGTTGAGATGCGGGAATCAGGCCCTGTGCGAAAGGCACAATTACCCGATAAAACGAATGCAAGCCTCGACACTAACGTGTAACCGAAGGCGGGTACAATAGAAAATGACGGCTTTGAGGTAACTGTGTCCGGCTCTTTGCTGGGTTCGAGGTTAAAAAGACCGTAAATTACATCAGCCAGGTCTCGTTGCTTAACACCCTTTTTTATGGTTGTTGTCGTATCAATATGGTAAAGTATGGAATCGGCTTGTTTGGGTTTAACGGGTATTACTTTTATGGGGACGGGTGGTTTTTCCTGCCCGAAAGCATCAGTGGAAAAAATTAACATTCCGGTTATTAAGAAGCAAAAAGTGTAAAACAACTTCATAATAGCTGTAAAACCGGCGGGGCGTTTAAATTTAACAATTAGTGAATTAATCTTCGGGAGCAAAATCGCGTGCGAAAGTAATCAATCCGTTACAAATGAAATAAATATTTTTTGTGATGGTGAAGATGTGACAAGTTAATGGCACTAATGGTGGGTTCACAAAATGTTAAAGGGATTGTTTTTGGCCGAAGCTATTTTTAGCTGGAACATTTCGGCCATTTTACCGGCGCGCCATATGGCTTCTTTTGCCTTGTCGCCGGTAAAAAGTTCATCAACCGTTTTCGTAAACAAGGCGAGCCATGCGTCAAAATGCGCAGCATCAACCGGCAATTGTGCATGCGGTAAAAACGGGCTGCCAAAATAGGTGTGCTCCTCCAGTAACACCGTTTGCCAAAAACGGTACATTTTTTCAAGATGTGCAGGCCAGTTATCTTTTATCCGCTCGTTAAAAACAGGCGCAAGCAATTCGTTATTCCTGATGTGACCATAAAAGGTATCCACCAGGATTTTAATGTCTTCAATCGACAAAAGTTCAGCTTTCCGGTTCATACCTGTTTGTCAACAAATATTTAACGTTGTTTTAAACTTCAAAATTACGGTTATTAAAAACCGCAGTATCATATTAGTGCAATCAATGGTTATTATTTTTTGCTGCTCAGCATAAAATGCCATTTTTGCGGTGTCAAATCACCACCCTTAGCATACCATTTTGCAGATGGAATCAACTATTACCGAAGAACCGAGGCAGCTCGTTCAAAAAACAATTTTCAGCGTGCTGATCGCTATCAGTTTAGGTCATTTAATCAATGACATGCTGCAATCTGTCATTCCCTCGGTTTATCCATTGCTCAAAAAAAACTTCCACTTAAATTACACCCAGATCGGCTTAATTACTTTTACATTCAATATTACAGCATCGCTATTACAGCCCATTGTAGGCACCTTTACTGACCGTAAGCCGCGTCCCTACTCTCTTCCTGTGGGAATGGCCCTAACATTATCAGGTATTATTATGCTGGCCATGGCGCCAAGTTTTATTTTGCTGCTTTGTGCAGTTTCCGTAATGGGTGTAGGCTCTTCCATTTTTCACCCCGAATCATCCCGGCTGGCACGTGTGGCCTCGGGCGGGAGAAAGGGCCTGGCGCAATCTATCTTTCAACTGGGCGGTAACGCAGGCAGCGCCATTGGCCCGTTGCTGGTGGCGTTAATTGTAGTATCCCGTGGCCAGCACTATATTTTGTGGTTTACGCTGGTAGCGCTGCTCGGCATTATCCTGTTATCAAAAGTTAGCCAATGGTACCAGGGGCATTTGATCAAAAAAGCTGCTAACCCTTCCGCTAACATCGAAGTGAACAACGGTTTGTCAAAAGCAAAAGTTACTGTTTCACTGATCGTATTACTGCTGCTTATTTTCTCCAAGTTTTTTTACCTGGCCAGTATGACCAATTACTTCACCTTTTTCCTTATAGGTAAGTTTCATATTTCCATACAACAATCCCAGCTATATTTATTTAAGTTCCTCGCTTCCGTAGCTGTAGGCACGCTGATCGGTGGCTTTTTGGGTGATATATTCGGGCGCAAATATGTCATCTGGTTCTCGATATTGGGCGTGGCGCCATTCTCGCTGATGCTGCCCTATGCCAACCTGCATTGGACCATCGTTTTGGCAGTTGTTATTGGCGTCATCATTTCTTCGGCATTTTCGGCCATCGTAGTTTACGGGCAGGAACTTGTCCCGGGCAAGGTAGGCATGGTGTCAGGCCTCTTTTTCGGACTCGCGTTTGGTATGGGTGGACTTGGTTCAGCCTTTCTCGGCTGGCTGGCAGATCATAAAAGCATCAACTACGTTTTTTCGGTATGCGCATTCCTGCCGTTGATCGGCGTTATTACGGGCCTTTTACCGGATATCGAGGGAAAGAAAAAACGGGCAGCCAACAATTAAAAATACTGCTGTTTTTGCAGCGCCGGCGAAGCGGAAATTTGTTGCGTTCGCAACAAGTGAAACAGCATGAAAAAAAGCGAAACAGCGCTGATGATCAACAACTTAAGCACTGGCAATATTTTGTCACTGACATGATTGTGTCACCATTTTTTGATGCTTTTCAACGTTGGCCTCGTTGCAGTGCAGGAAAAATTCCTGAGGTTTTATTTTTTATCATCCTAAGCGCAGCGAACTATGACAACAGAGCACTGCTACTGCTACTACAAACTGCTACTCCGAACGAAGGCTCTTCACCGGGTTCATCAGCGCGGCTTTAATGGTTTGGAAACTAATCGTAACAAAAGCTATAACAACTGCTACCAGGCCAGCCAGCGCAAACACCCACCAACCAATGCTGATGCGGTAGGCATAATCCTGCAGCCATTTGTGCATGGCAAACCAGGCCAGGGGTGTTGCAATCACTATCGCAATAAAAACCAGCTTTACGAAATCCTGCGCCAGCAGGCCCACAATACGGCTTACGCTAGCCCCCAGTACCTTGCGCACGCCAATTTCGCGGGTACGTACCTGGGCAGTATAGGCCGCCAGACCCAATAGCCCCAGGCAGGAAATAAATATGGCTATGCCGGCAAAGTAAGTGAACAAAGTCCCTTCCCGCTGTTCGCCCTGGTAAATGTTATTAAAAACATCATCCAAAAAGGCATAGCCGAAGGGGTATTCACCATTGTATTGTTTAAACTCCTTTTCGGCGGCGGCCAGGGCTTTCGGGGCATCCCCGCGCGTGGTTTTGATGTACATTTTGTTTAAGAACTCCGGCTTATACCAAAAAACAGCCGGAGCGATCTTTTCTTTCATCGAGGCATAATGAAAATCTCCTACTATCCCTATGATCTTTCCATCAATCCCCATCATTTTAAACCTTTTGCCCACCGGGTCTTTCATACCTATTTCCCTAACCGCCGCTTCGTTTAATATAAAACGGGCGGTGTCGGTTCCGGCGCCTGTAAAGGAAGAGCCGGCCACCAGCTTCATCTTAAAAAAAGAGATCAAATCCTTATCAACCACCAGGGGATGCACCATCAGGTTGTTTTTGGGGTCTTTTCCGTCCCAATCGCTGGAACCGGTAAAACCCTGGTACCGTACAATGTTTTGGTTCGACCGGGTTACACCCAGCACACCTGGCTGTTTTAGCAATTCCGCTTTGGCCGCTGCGTAGTGCGGCGCCATATCGCGCATCCAAACCGATATTACGTCCGATTTATCATATCCCAAATTCTTCGACCGTATGTAGTTCAGCTGCCCCGTAATGATAATGGTACCGATGATGAGCACAATTGAAAATGTAAACTGCGTAACCACCAATATCTTGCGGAACAATACATCACCAATGCCCGCGGAAATTTTGCCTTTTAGGGCTTTTAACGGTTCAAAAGATGAAAGCAGCAGTGCCGGGTAAATGCTCGAAGCGGCCAGTGTTCCGGTTATAGCAGTAAGTATTACCAGCCATATGTGGTAATCGCCCAGGTTTAAGGAAAGCTGTTTACCGGATACCTGGTTAAACAGCGGCATTAATACAAAGATTAATCCTAGTGCTAAAAGAGTAGCCAACGAAAACAACAGGGCTGTTTCAACTATAAACTGGAAAAAAAGCTGTGCTTTGCCGGCGCCCACTATCTTCCGCATGCTGATCTCTTTTGACCGCAGCATGGATCGGGCAGTGGAAAGGTTTACATAATTGATACAGGCGATCACCAGTATCAAAACAGCGATGATGATAAATATCCGGATGGTAGCAATGCCGTTGTCAGTCAAATCCGCATTGTATAAATGCATTTTTGATAAGGGCAGCAACAAGTATTCCGCATCGGTATCATCAGCTTTATGGTTTAAATGTATCTGCCGTATTTTGGTGACCAGGCTTTTTAAATCGCTGCCGGGCTTTAGCAGCAAAAAGGTTTCGTAATTAAAAAAATTGAAGTTATTGGTCATGTCGTTCTTCTGTGCCAGCATCATTTTCATGTGCAGGCTCATGGGCATGATCATATCGAAATTCAAATCGGAGTTTTTCGGAAAATCATTGATCACGCCGCTAACCGTAAAATTCGCTTTATTATCCGCTATGATCACCTTGCCTATAGGATTGGCCTCGCCAAAGCATTTTTTTGCGGTCGACGCGGTGATCACTACGGAGTTATCATCCATAAAAGGTTTTGAAGAATTGCCTTTTACCAGGTTAAAATCGAATATCGAGAAAAAAGAAGGATCGGCATAAACTGCATTTTCGTCGCCAAAAACCTTATCCTGGTATTTATACAGCGAATAATCGTAATTGCCGGTAAGGCGCACCTGGTCGATCACCTCGGGCAGCTGTTGTTTGGCCAGCGGCCCTATCGGCGCTACACCAACCGTAAATATCTGCCTGCTGCTGCCGGTTCCGCCAAAAAGCTCTAACCGGTAAATTTCGGCCGTCTTTTTATGAAAAGCGTTAAAGCTTAGTTCATCCTGCACCCACAGCAATATAAGGATGCCGATAGCCAGCCCGGCGGTTAAACCGGCAATGTTAATAAGGGAGTAAAACTTGTTCTTTAACAAATTTCTCCAGGCGGTTTTGATGTAGTTTTTAAGCATTGCATTTTGTCATTAGTCAGTGGTCATTAGTCATTGGTCATTCAATGTCGTTTACTTAAGGGTACTCCTGAGCATTTTCGCCTCATCCTAAATCCTTCTCCAAAGGAGAAGGACTTCGATGCACAGCGGAAAACTGCTTTTTTTAAGCCCCTCTCCATTGGAGAGGGGTTTGGGGTGAGGCGAACGCAATGCCAAGCATAAATACCAATTCCTTAAGTAAACGACATTGAGTGGTCGTTAGTCATTGGTTGTGCAATTTATAAACTATATTTTATAAATCCTAATCGATTAGTAATAAAACTAACATATTAGTATTTACATCGACTTGAATGGACTAACTTAATTTGTTGTAACAGTTTTAAAGCACAATATCATACAAAGGCGATTTCCATTTGGTTATTCAAATGAACAAGATAAGACTTAAGACTCCCGACTAATGACTTTTGATTTGACACTAATCCGCCCGCAAACTTTTTACAGGGTTTGCTATCGCCGCTTTTACCGACTGAAAACTGATAGTCAGAAATGCAATAACAACGGCCAGCAGCCCGGCCAGTACAAACACCCACCAGCCAATACCGATGCGGTAAGCGTACCCCTCCAGCCAGTTGTGCATAGCAAACCAGGCCGCCGGGGTAGCAATTAAAATGGCGATGAAAACCAGCTTCACAAAATCCTGCGCCAGCAGGCCAACAATGCGGCCTGTACTTGCACCCAGCACTTTGCGTACACCAATTTCACGTGTGCGGACCTGTGCAGTATAAGCTGCCAATCCCAATAAACCCAGGCAGGAGATAAATATGGCTATGCCCGCGAAATAATTAAATAAGGTGCCTTCGGTTTGTTCGCCTTTGTAAAGGTTATTGAAAATATCGTCCAAAAAACGGTAGTTAAATGGATATTGGCTGTTGTAGCGCTTAAATTGGATTTCGGCGGCTTTGATGGCTTTTGGCGCTTCGCGGCCGGTGGTTTTTACATATATGTAGGGCAGGAAGTGTGGCGTGTAAAGAAAAATAGTGGGCCCTATTTTTTCCTTCATCGAAGCAAAGTGAAAATCTTTAACAACCCCAATGATCGTTCCATCGATATCATCAATTTTAAAGCGTTTGCCTATGGGGTCTTTCATGCTGATCTCTTTTACAGCAGCCTCGTTTAAAATAAAATGAACCGGGTCGCTCATTGATCCGGTAAATGCGGAACCTGCTGCCATTTTCAACTTAAAAAAGGGTATAAAATCCTTATCGATAATCATGGGATGAACGATAAAGGTTGAATTTGCGGGTTTGTCATCCCATTGAGGCGTACCATCCTGGCCACTTATCTTCACAATAGGATCACTTGAACGCGTCACATCCAATACACCAGGCTGTTTTAGCAATTCGGCACGCGCGGCATCGTAATGGGGCCCAATAGCGCGCATATCAAACATAAATACGTTTGCTTTGTCGTACCCCAGGTCTTTCGACCTGATGTAGTTTAACTGGCCGGTGATCACTATGGTGCCTACGATAAGCACAATGGAAAATACAAACTGCGTAACCACCAGTATTTTGCGAAACAGCACATCGCCGATACCGGCGGATATTTTGCCCTTTAATGCGTTTAGCGGTTCAAATGAAGAAAGCAACAGCGCGGGATAAATACTGGATGCTCCAAGCGTGCCTGCAATTGTGGCGAGTATGACCAGCCAGATGCGGTAATCGGCCAGGTCTAATATTAATTGTTTGCCCGATATATGATTAAACAACGGCATCAAAATAAATATGAGACCGATAGCGAGAGTTGCAGCCAGCAGGAATAATAATGTTGTTTCGAAAATAAATTGCATAAACAGGTGCGATTTTGCAGCACCAACAATTTTACGCATGCTGATCTCTTTTGCCCGTAGCATAGATCGCGCAGTCGACAGGTTCACATAGTTGATACAAGCAATAACCAGTATGAGCAGCGCGATAATGATAAATATCCTTACGGTGCCGATGCCTTTGTCGGTAAGGTCGGCATTGTAGAGGTGCATTTTTGCCAGGGGCAACAGCAGGTAATCGGCATCGGTATCGTCGGGTTTATGGGCTAAATGTACCTGCCTTATTTTAACGGAGAGACTTTTTAAATCGGTACCGGGTTTTAGCAGCAAATAAGTTTCGTAGCCATACGACATAAAATCGTTATTGATATCCACGCCGGGGGGCATATGGTGGATATAATAACTGAAAGGCATCAACATATCGTATTTAATGCTTGAGTTGTCCGGAAAATCCTTTATGACACCGCTCACAGTATAGTTTTCCCTGTAACTGGTCGAGATAATTTTACCGAGCGGGTTGCTGTTCCCGAAATATCTTTCGGCTGTCTTTTGGGTGATTATTATTGAATTATCATTCGGGAAAGGGTTTGCAGGATTGCCCTTTATGATGTGGAAATCAAACACCGAAAAAAAAGACGGATCTGCAAAGGCTGCTTTTTCGTCGTTAAACACTTTATCACCATACATATAAAGGGGAGCATAAAGATCCGCTTTACTGGTGATGCGCACGAAGTCTTCTATCTGCGGCAAGGCTCTTTTTGAAAGCGGGCCTATAGGCGCCACGCCGAGGGGCCAAATCTGCCGGCTGGCTCCCGTACCGCCGAAAAGCTCGAGTCGGTAAATATTGGGCGCTTTTTTGTGGAAACTATCGAAACTAAGTTCATCCTGCACCCATAATAATATCATGATGCCGATCGCGAGCCCGGCGGTTAGGCCAGCGATATTGATAATGGAGTAAAACTTGTTTTTCAGCAAGTTGCGCCAGGCAGTTTTGATGTAGTTTTTAAGCATGGTTGCAGGTCATTAGTCAGTGGTCATTGGTCATTAGTAAGAAGGTAAGGCTAATGTAAGAACAATATTTTACAAATTTTGACCTTACATTAACTAAACCAACTTATTGGCATTTAAGGCAATCTAATGGTTTCAACCTCCTCACCAATGACCAATGACCAATGACCAACCCCTACTCCACCTTCAAACTTACCACCGGGTTCATCAAAGCAGCTTTAATACTCAGGTACGATACCGTTGCCATGGCCACAAACGTCACCGTAACAAATGGGATCACAAAAAACAGCCAGCTGATATCGATCCTGAAAGCGTACGATTGCAGCCATTTGTGAGTGGCGAACCATCCCAGCGGCGCGGCCACTACAAAGGCGATGAACACCAATTGAGCGAAATCCTTATATAATAACTGGAGAATAGTATTAACCGAAGCGCCCAGTACCTTGCGGATGCCGATCTCCTTGGTACGCTGTACAATGGTATATGAAACAAGGCCGAACAACCCTAAACAGGCCACCAAAATGCCGATTCCGGTAAATGTTGCAAACACCTGCCCAAATTGCTTATCGGCGTGATATTGCTCGTTAAAATGCTGATCGAGGAAGAAGTAATCGAACTGGTCCTGCGGGAAAAACGCCTTCCAGTTTGATTTTAAAGTCGCCAGGGTTTGATCAAGCTTGGCCGCATTCACTTTTACGGAAACATTGCCGCGTACATCAGGTATGCAGCGGAATATCAGGGCATCATATGCATCATGCAGCGATTGCTGGTGATAATTCTCCACCACGCCGATAATGGTGTACACCTGTCCCCAAAAATCAATTTGCTTGCCTACGGCTTGTTCAGGCTTGTCAAAGCCCATTTCTTCTGTTGCCTTTTCGTTAAACACAACGGCATGTGGGTCGCTCGTAAAATCTTTTGAAAACACCCGGCCGGCTATCAGCTTGGCGCCGTACGCTTTCAGGTAGTCATAATCGCCGCCAATGATGCGGTACTGTTTGCCCTGGGATTGATCGGTACCTTTTGGTTTAATGCCGCCTGCATTCCATTGCACCGGCTCGCCGGGTATGGACGTTGACACGGTTATACTTTTGATCGATGGGTTGCGGAGGCATTCGTTTTTAAAGGCGCTCATGCTGCGGTAAAACGAATCGATATGCGCTAAAGGTTGTTTGATCACCAGTGTTTGATCGATGTTGATGCCCAGGTTCTGCTTTTCCATAAAACTTACCTGCCGGTAAACTGTAAGCGACCAGATGAGCAGGAATATAGATGCCGCAAATTGAAAACCAACCATAATTTTGCGAAGTACGACACCGCGCGACGAGGCGGACAATTTGCCCTTCAATACTTCCACCGGCCTGAAGCTGGACAGCACAATTGCAGGATAGAAACCGGAGAAGAATGAACCCACCAAAACCAGCCCAATAACTGCCAGCCAAAACACCGGAGTGAACAGCAGATCGAGCGTAACATTCTGCCCCGATATGGCCGAAAAGATCGGCAAAAATACAATGATCAGCACGATGGCCATCGCCACGGCAAGCACATTCAGCAGCATGGCCTCCATCATAAATTGCCATAGCAGCTGGCCCTTATTAGAGCCGAGCGTCTTACGCACACCCACCTCCTTGGCGCGGCCAATACCGCGTGCAGTGGCCAGGTTAATATAATTGATCCAGGCGATGATGATGACAAAAATGGCTATGCCGGCTAATAAATAAACCGATTTACCGTCGCCATGTGGCTCTGCCTCCAGCATTAAATTAGGCGAAAGATGGATCTTCTCCAAAGGCAGCAAATGATAAACCGCACTGGCGCCCGACCAATTTATCTTTTTGTAAACCCCATCGACATAGGGTTTAAATTTAGCCTCAAGTTGTTTGGCATCCACCCCCGGTTTAAGTAAAAGGTAGGTTAAACAGCCGTCGTTCAGCCAGGCATTGTCGATATCGTTTTTCGGGCCTACGAACTTCAGGAAAGTGCTGTATGAAATCAACAGATCGCTGCGAAAATGGGTATTTTCCGGATAATCTTTCATCACGCCGGTAACCTTCATCACATTCACATCATATTTAAAAGTTTTACCAACTGCATCAGTAGTTCCGTAAAGTCTTTTGGCGACAGACTCAGTGATCACAGCGGAGTAAACGTCCTTTAATGCTGTTTTCGGGTCGCCGCTGAGCAGCGGGTAGCTGAAGATATTGAAGAAAGAAGCGCTTGCAAAATAGGATTTTTCAAGTACGATCTTTTTATCGTTGTTAATGGCGAGTACTGAACCCGCGTCAACTATCTTTTCAAAATCTTCCACCTGCGGGAAGTTATTTTTAAATGCGTTACCCTCGGCAAAAGCGCCCCCTGCCCATTGGGTGCTCAGTTTGCCGCGGTCGTAGCGGTCCTGTGTTACCCGGAATACCCTGTCCTTTTTGGAGTGGAAGGTATCAAAGCTTAGCTCGAAGCTTACATATTGTATAATAAGCAGCCCGGCGGCCATACCCACGGCAAGGCCAAAAATATTGATAAACGAGAAAGCCTTGTTTTTTGAAAGGTTTCTGAAAGCGATGAGTAAGTAATTCCTGATCATAACGTAAGCGGTTTGGCGAATGCTTCCGCTAAGATTATGCCGTTTTTATAAGGCATTTAATATGAGCTATTTATGCAGATTTAAAAACTCCTAATGCGTTCGGATTTGGTATGGTAGGTGTTCGGTGGCGGACGGTTGACTAAGATTTATAGGATTAGATGGATTTTAGGATTACTATCAGCGGTGAAATTTATGGGCTTAATCCAAGCGAACTGATGCCCCGTTAGGGGCTACCTATTTGTAGCACAAACAATTAAACCTTGATTTGCCCCGTAGGGGCTACCTATTATCTTCACCGCCTAATCCAATAACCAAACCGCAAAATTAGGTAGCCCCTGGCGGGGCAATATGTTATGTGTCGATTTTTTCTACAAATAGATTGCCCCGATGGGGCAATGTTTTCGACGAAAAAATCTCCCAAATCCGTCCGCATTTGATATACCAGGTGTCCGATTACGAACACTTGCTGATTTTGTTTTATGATGCATGCTCCCTATGCTCCCTCCGGTAATAAGAAATTTTATTCCTGACAATCAGCATCTTACAAAAAATACAAGGTAAATACTAATCAATTAGTTGCAATCCTAATAAATTAGTACAACCTTTGATAAAAAATATATCATCATGCAAAAACTGGCGAAAAGAGAAGAACAAATAATGCAGGCCGTATGGCAGCTGGGACAGGCTTTTATTAAAGAGATCATTAATGAAATGCCCGAACCCAAACCGCATTATAATACCATTGCCACTATGGTAAAAATTTTGGAAGATAAAGGCTTCCTGGCGCACGAAACTTTTGGTAACGTTTTCCGCTATTATCCGGTCATATCAAAAAAGCTGTACCAGGAACAGGCGATGAGTGATATAGTGAGCCAGTACTTTGATAATTCGTATCCCAATATGCTGATGTTTTATGCCAAAGAGCAAAAAATATCCGAAGCTGAACTGAACGAAATTGTAAACCTCATTAAATCGCAACAGAAATGATACCGTATATTTTGCATGTCGCACTGCTAATCTCGGTTTGCCTTTTGTTTTACAAGCTGCTGCTGCAAAAGGAAACATTTTACCGGCTAAACCGCATGATACTGGTTTGCTGCCTGGCGCTGGCCTTTGTATTGCCGTTGATTTCTATTCCGCAGCAATGGGCTTTGCAAATCGCCCCAAAACAAATTGAAACCCCGCAACAAACGGTTAATGTTACGCAGCCTGTGGTTGATGGGCCGCAAATCAACGTGCCGCCGGTTCAAACCGAAACAACGCCGGCCACGCACAAGGCCAGCCCGGTTGCCCCCGTACATGTGGCGCCCGTAATCGCCAAAACTGCTCCGGCTGTTCAGCCGGTTGTTAAACCCATTGAGTCGGCTACCCCAATATTGCCAACTGTACTTAAATGGCTATTTTATTTATACTGGATAGGTGTGGCCGCATTCGGGCTTAACCTGTTGCTGCAATTTATTGTGCTGCTTTTCCAGGCTTATACACGTCCTTTTATACGCGACGGCAAATTCCGCATCGTTGAGCTAACCGGCGATAAAGCGCCCTGCTCCTTTGGTAATAATATTTTTATCAACCCCGAAAAATACGACTGGGATACCTACAGCCAGATTTTACTGCACGAAAAAATACACATTGAGCAGCGCCACAGCTTTGATATTATTATGGCCGAGCTGATGCTGGTACTGCAATGGTTTAACCCATTTGCCTGGCTTTATCGCAAGGAGGTTGAAAATAACCTGGAGTTTTTAACCGACGATTCCGTGTTGGGTCACAAAGAAGTGGAAAGGGCCAGTTACCAGATGAGCCTGCTGAAGGTATCTGCTCCACACCTGTCGCTGGGTATCACCACCAACTACAACCAATCATTACTGAAAAGAAGAATTTTAATGATGAACGCAAAACGATCAAACATACATATCATGTGGAAGTATTTCTTCCTGGTTCCCTTGCTGGGCGGCCTGGTGTGCGCGCTGAACAGCCCCATGGCCTACAGCAAAACATCAGCTGATGCCGGCGCTAAAGTAAACGCCTCGATAAAAGTTAACCCTGTTGTAAAACCGAATATCAGTTTCCATTTTACAAACGACCAAACCGAAGGCGCCTGGTTTGCTACCATCAAAGGCGAAAAGGTAAGGATCGAGTTTAAAAGCGATGACGATGATCACAACTGGTCGAGCAGCTCGACTTTTAACCTGAACGAGTTTTCGGCCCTGCCAAAAGACAAAAAGGGCGACTTTACGCTGAAACGCGAAGCCGGCAGCATCCTGTTCACCGGCCGCTTTGAAGGCAATGATGGTTACGGACACTACAAGTTTACGGCCGATAAAGATTTTACCGCCTACTTAAAATCACAAGGCATCGACGATATTGAAGATGGCGATTCCTTTGCATTCTTTGTGATGAATGTAACGAAAGATTATTTGGCCATGTTGAAACGTAATGGCTACAAGGATCTGTCGAAAGAAAACCTGATCTCGATGTCGGCGCTTAAAGTGGATGAGCCTTACATCAAAATGCTGAAAGAAAATGGTTATGCCGATCTGAGCCCGAACGACCTCGTATCGGGTAAAGCAATGGGCATTACCGCCGCTTATGTTGAGGAGATACATAAAGCCGGTTATAAAAACATTTCCTTTAACGAACTGATCAGCTTTAAAGCACAGCATATTAACGGCGCCTATATTGCAAGCCTGAAAAAAGCAAAATTAAAGGAAGATGGTGACGGCAACGGTGATGATCACATGCCAAGTGCCGAAGCTATTTCCAGCTTTAAAGCCATGAACATCGATTCCAGCTTCGTTCATTCACTGGCTGTGGCCGGGTACAAAAACCTGCCGATGCACGAACTGACAACCTTTAAAGCGCTGGGTATTACCCCACAGTTTATTAGCGGCTTTAAAGCTATCGGGTTTACAAACCTGAGCGTCGAAAACCTGGCGACTTTAAAATCGATGAGCATTACGCCTGAGTTCGTTATCAAGTACCGCAATTTGGGATATAAAGACCTTTCCGTAAATAAGCTGTCGTCTATAAAAGCCCTCGGTATCACGCCCGAATACATCCATAGCTTCGACGTGATAGGCTACAAAAACCTGTCGATAAATGAATTGTCATCATTGAAATCTATGGGCGTTACCCCCGACTTTGTCCATCAATACCAGGCCATGGGTTTTAAAGAACTGAGTCCGAATAATTTGACGAGTATAAAAGCGCTGGGCATTACGCCTGAGTATATCCATAGCTTTGAAGAGATCGGCTACAAAAACCTCACTATCAACCAGCTATCGTCGCTTAAATCGTTAGGCATTACTCCCGAATATGTAAAACAATTTGAGGCCCTCGGTTATAAAAATCTAACGGTGAACAATTTATCATCCCTGAAAGCGATGGGCATCACCGAAGATTTCATCAAAAGCTTCGAAGCGGTTGGCTACAAGGATATTTCGGTCAATAATCTTACTGAATTAAAGGCAATGAATGTTACGCCCGATTATATCAAAGGTTTTAAAGATCTTGGATTTAAAGATGTATCGCTTAGCAAACTTTCCTCGGCAAAAGCTATGGGTATTACACCGCAATATGTTACCGAAATGCGCGGCAAAGGCTTTAACTCAGACGACCTGGAGAAATACATCCGGCTGAAGAATGCTTTTAATTAGAGATTAGAGGCTGGCGATTAGAGACTATTTAATTTTTTATGGCCACGTGCGATTCCCCTCTTGAGAGGGGGCGGGGGTGTGTCACGCTAATAAATCGGGCAAAACGAGCACTTAACAAACTAACAATCAACAACAAACAATAAAACAACAAAATTATGAAACCAACAATATTTCACCAGCTAAGCAGGAGCGGCAAAATAGCCCTGGCCTGCCTTGCGCTGGCCACGCCTGTCGCCAACGCCCAGGTGGTGGTGACCACTAGGCCGGTAGTAGCGCCAGTGGTGACATCAACCGTAACACCGGTTGTAACTGAAGCGGTTACTGCCAATGTTAACGCGATGGTTACGCCTGTTATCACCAGTACTATAAATGCGCATCTCGCGCCCGTAATCAGCGCGAATATTGCGGCAAATGTTCATCCCTTTGTCAACCCTATTATTAATGTCAATCCTATGGTTAACCCGGTTATCGTGCCGCCGGTGGTTATCCCGGATATCGATGTTAATCCGAATGTGGACGTGGACGTAAATATTACAGATGTGGATATGCTGGAAGGCAAATGGTTTGCCACTATTAAAAGTGACAGGCTTGAAATTGAATTTAAAGGCAAACAGCTGGATACCAGCGAAGAACACAATTGGTCAAACAATGTAAACTTCAGCCTGAGCGATTTTCCTAACCTGCCCCGAAGCGCAAAAGGCGAATTTAGTTTAAAAAGAGAAGCCGGCACTTTAGTATTCAACGGCAAATTTGAAGATGATATGGGTTTTGGCACTTACAAGCTAACTCCAAACAAGGAGTTGGTCGATTATATCAAACACTCAGGCGTAACCAACATCCACGATAACGACCCGTTCCAGTGGTTTACTGCCAACGTAACACGGGCGTATGTTGAGATGCTGGCGCAAAACGGCTATAAGGACATTGCATCGCATAACCTTACTGCCATGTGCGCCATGAAAGTCGACGCAGCTTATATCCAGTCGTTTAAAGCCATTGGTTATAACGATGTGGCGCCGCATGACCTGATCGCCCTTAAATCAATGAAAATTACTGCCGGCTACGTCAAAAATTTCAGCCAGTTTGGTTATAAGGACGTAAAGCTGCATGATATCATTGCCTTCAAGTCGATGGATATTTCAGCCGATTATGTAAAAGGCTTCGCTGCGGTTGGGTATAACAACATCCCTATCCACAACATCATCGCTTTCAAATCAGAAAAAATTACGCCTGAATATGTCAAAGGTTTAATGGATGCCGGCTTTAAAGACATTGCCCCGCACGATGTTATCGCTTTCAAATCGATGGACATCAGCACTGATTATGTTAAAGGCTTTAAAGAAATTGGCTATAACGACGTCGCCGCACATGACATCGTAGCGTTTAAGTCAGAAAAAATCACCCCGGAATACGTTAAGGGCTTCATTTCGGTTGGCATGAAGGATATTGCAGCGCATGATATTATTGCTTTTAAATCGCTTGACATCACGCCCGAATATGTTAAAAGCTGGATCGACCTGGGCTACAGCGATGTAGCGGCCCATTCCATCATCCCGCTTAAATCGATGAATATCACCGCCGATTATGTTAACGGCTTTAAAAAGCTTGGCTTTAAGGATATCCCGCTACACGAGCTGCCTGCGCTTAAATCAACCGGCGTTACTCCCGAATACGTAGCCGAAATGCAGCAAAAAGGCTTTAAGTCGGATAATTTGAGGAAGTATATCGAGCTGAAGAATTCGTTTAATTGAGTTGATTAAGTTGACTGTATTGTTTAAGTTATAATATTGACGATCATGAAAAAAATATTTTCAACGGGCCTTCCAGCCGTTTTTATGCTGACGCTTTTTTGTGGTGCTGCGTTTTCACAGAGTAAAGCAAAGGAGAAAGTAAAAGAAAATGTAAAGGAAAAAACCAGGAACGAAGACTGGAGCGGGAATAGGCACAATGGTTGGAGCAATAACCAGCCCGGTACATGGGACGCCGTGATAAAGGACAATATAATTAATATCCAGTTTTATGGGAAAGACTGGAGCGATGGCCGCAATTTCAGCGTTTCTGATTTCGGGACCCTGCCGATGGAAAAGGTCGGCGAATTCAGCCTCACCCGCGATGCTGGTAAAGTTTCCTTTAAAGGCGTTTTCCAGGATCATTGGGGGCACGGCACTTATCATTTTGAGGAAAATGCGACCTATAAAACCTGGCTCGGACAGAAAGGTTATACCGGCCTAAACGAAGAGTTGATGTTCAGTGTGTTCACCAGCGACATCAACAAGGCTTATTTTGACTTTATGAGGGACAATGGCTACGCCAGCATTAGTAACGAGCAGTTTAAAGATTTGGCCGAGCAAGATCTGAACCGCAAGGTAATGGCAGATTATTTTAACCTGTTTAAAACCGAAGGCTATGGCCATCAAAGTTTAAATAAAATTGTTGAATTGAGGGAACACGGCGTCGGCCCCCGCTACATCGCCGAATTACACCAGGCTGGTTATAAAGGCTTTTCACTGGACAGGGCCCTGGAATTGTGTGATCACGGGGTGAGCGCCCGCTATATCGATGAAATAAAAAAGATGGGGTATCCGAACCTCACGCTTGAAAAAGCTGAAGAACTGGTAGATCATGGCGTGAGCGCTCACTACATTGAAGATCTGCATAAAATGGGTTATACAGACGTAACCGTCGACCACGCCGAAGAGTTGATCGACCACGGCGTTAGTGCAAATTTCATAGGCAACCTGCAAAGCATGGGATACAAAGACATCTCGCTTGAACGCGCCCAAAACCTGGTTGATCATGGCGTAAGCGGGGAGTTTATCCGCGAAATTAAGGCTCTTGGCTTTAAGGATCTGAGCCTCGACAAAGCTGAACAGCTGGCCGATCACGGTGTAAGCGCTGCCTTTATTAAAAAAGCGCGCAATAAAGGCATGGAACTGCATACGCTGGACGATTACATTAAGCTGAGGGACACGGGGTTTAACGAGTAAGATCACAGATTTTCAGTGATTTTTATGATTTCACTGACTGGCTCATCGCTTTGTTATCGAAAACAATCTTTTACAGACCAATATAATATCAATCAATTAGCGTCCCGGAGCAACCCGGGGCGTTTTTTATTTAATTGAGGGCAAATAGTATTTTACTGCGTAAAGGGCTATTTTTAACATTGATTTCCGCTATGCAATACACAGAGTTTGCCCCTCACCCTGCCCTCGCGCCTTATATCGACGCCTATTGGACAGCTGCGGGCGAAGTGAAAGGCATACAAACCGAAAAGATATTACCCGATGGCTGTATCGATATCATCTTAAACATCGGCCCTGACTGCCTTTCGGAAAACAACTCCTATGTGCTGGATAGCGGGCAAGCCTACCTCATCGGCACCATGACACGGTTTAAAGAAACCCTGATGCTGCCTGAAACCCGGCTTTTGGGTATTCGTTTCAAACCAGCGGCATTCACTGTGTTTTACGACTATCCTTCGCTGGAAAAGCTGACAGATACCACCGTTGCTTTGGACAAGAGCTTTGCACCTGACTTTGATGACACTATAAAATATGCTGTTCAATATCTCGATCATTTCTTTCTAAAAAAGTTATCTAAACCGGTTCGGTCTATCCTTCCGATGATTTCGGGAATACAGGAATCAAAAGGCCTGCTCACCGTTAAAGCGCTCGCAGAAAAGTATTTTACTACGACGAGGCAACTGGAGAGGGCCTTTAACCGGCAAATGGGTATCAGGCCTAAAGAATTTATTAACCTGGTACGGTACCAAACCACCTTCAGGGTGATCAAAAATAACACATCACAAAAAAGCCTGCTGCAAATCGCTTTCGAGTGCGGATATTACGACCACTCGCACCTTACCAACGAGATGAAAAGATACACCGGTGTCGCCCCGGCGCAATTATAATTTTGTCGCATTTTTCCAAAGTGGAAGCCTCGGGAATGCAATAAATTCGTCCAGCTAAAATCAAACACCATGCCTGTAAAAGACACACTCAAAACTTTTTGCTTTGCGCTTTTGGCTTTAAGTATTTCAAAGGCAAACGGACAATCGAACCAAAAAACAATGCAAACTATGGAACAGCGATTAACTTTTATCACACTTGGCGCAAAGGATATGAATACGTTGAAGCAATTTTACATCGAAAAATTCGGCTGGACGCCTATAAAAACCGATGGCATCGTATTTTTTAAAATGAACGGTTTTATATTGTCGATTTTCCCGGCGGACGAACTGGCGGAAGACGCGGGCGTTTCAAAAGAAGGCAGAGGGTTTAAAAAATTTACGCTGGCTATCAACTACCGGTCAGAAACGGAAGTTGACAGGGAGTTTGAGGCCTTAAAAAGTAAAGGTGTTCGAATTGTTAAAATGCCGAAAAAGACATCGTGGGGCGGATATAGCGGTTATGTCGCCGATATCGAGGACAACCTTTGGGAAATCGCTTATAATCCATTCCTTGAATTGGATAACAACGGCAGCGTCGCAACACACCAATAATGCAGCCCTAAGTGCTGTGCTCAAAGTCGTAACGCCTCATGGTGTCAGCCGGCTTTTCCCGTGGCCCTAAAATGTCCCTGCATATATCTGCAATTTTAAGCGCTGAAGTACCGCCGTTCTGCACGGGTGCAAGCCGCTTCAGTTCATCCAGGTCGAAATACGAGTGTACTTTTTTACCTAGTGCCAGCCCAACATATACCACCGTTGAGTATTGGGTGATCAGTTCGCTGCAATTGGCAATCATTTGGTCGGTATTGCCTGCATGGTAGATCATACTGTCTGCCGGTGCGTATTTCCGGATCTCCCGTTCGGCTCTCTTAAAATTTTCGTTGGGATGCAACTTGAAAAGCAACCGGCGGCCGGCGGCAATTTTTACCGCGTGTTTTATAAACGCCGGCCGGTTCTCCCACCGGTATGTTTCGCGCATATCGGTAGTGGCTACCATCACGTAATCCTTATAGGGAAAATCATTGTCGAGATATTGTTCGATATCATCGTAGTTGGGAATTCCTGTTACCACAATTTTTTCTCTTCGGGTTCCAAGCCGTACAAATTGTTCTTTATAGCCCTCGGAGCCGGCGCAATAAATGTCACAAATATTTGAGGAGCCATTTAAAGACGTATTACCGCTAAGGCCCCCTGATAGGCCCAGCGATTTTATCACTTTCGCCCAGGCGGTCAATTTATCGGTCATCCCCTCCTGTACCCAAATCATTTTAGTTTTGCGCATGCGCTTGGGTATATGTAGGTCGGAGCAGTAAATGATCAGATCATATTTATTCTTTTTTGCCTGGTAGTCAATCTGGCACCCACAGGCGCGTAAATATCTTTCGGAATTTTCCTTAAACTGTCCTGAAAGTATGGTGCTATTAAAAATGGGGGTGAATTTGATTAGTGCATTCGCCCATTTCAGGTCTGTAAAAAATTGGCTAAACCAGCAATCATATTCGTGCAATTGCTTCGCTATTGCATGCATTTGCCGGGTTTGGTTCATAGAACCGACTATAAATAATACCTTCTTTGCCATTGGGGTTATGGATTTATGAGGCTACTTATTATTTAAATGCGATTTTCTTGTTACGAAATTAATTTAAAATCCTTGAATCAAAACACATAAAAGTGTAAAATTCACTGGCCGAATAATTTCCTGATCTTTCGTCATCCCTTGCTCTTCCGTTTATAAACGAATACAAATAGGGCGGCTATTTACTTTAAATATTATCTTAGCAGGCAAAAGGGGTTCAACTTAGACGAAGCATTGCCATGTTTTTCTTTTTTTCCAAAATCCTGGAGTTTTTCATTTATCCATTTTCCTGGATCGTTATCCTGGTAATTGCCGCCATTTTCATCAAAAGGCCCGGCTTAAAAAGGAAGTTCCTTATTGCGGCGGCGGTTGTATTCTTTATTTTCTCAGACGCCTTCCTGCTGAACCAATTTACTAAACGGTGGGATATTAAACCGGTCATTTTGCACAACAAACCCACCTATAGCTGTGCGATTGTTTTAGGCGGCTTCTCGTCTGAATTGGCCAACGGCGCCGTTTACTTCAATGGCTCGGCCGACAGGTTTATACAAGCTCTAAAACTGTTTCAAACGGGCAAAGTGACACATATTCTGGTCACCGGCGGCAACGGCAGTTTTCTGCCTGATAATTTTAGAGAAAGCGATTGGGTAAAAACCCAGCTACAGGAATTTAAGGTACCCGACAGTTGCATTATTATCGAAGACAAAAGCCGGAACACTATTGAAAATGCGGCATTTTCAAAACCTAAGCTCGACAGCGCACATTTGCTGGGCCCATACGTACTGATCACTTCGGCATATCATATGCGCCGCTCGTTGCAAATCTTTAAAAAAACCAAAATTGACGTCATACCCTTTTCATGCAATTACCTGACCGCCGATGGTTATTCAGGGATCGGCGATTTTTTACCCGACCCGGGAGTACTGGCGGGCTGGAATATCTACATAAAAGAAGTGCTTGGGTATATTGTAAATTATTTGAGATGACCTGGCGTTTGAGGGAGGATACCAATCCGGGTGTCGCAGCGTTTGCACCTTGCGCCTGAAACCGGTATGGGTCTGCCTGCGACAATTCCCGCGCTTAACGACACAAGCAAATACCTTTGCTGCATGTAGCGGATAGCGGCGCACAACCATAACCAGTTAAGGGTTAGTACTACCGCGATACCGCACCTAATTTCAAGTTGATTAGGTCGGATTACGTTGATTAAGTTATCTTCGCCCGTTAAGAATTTAAACTCGGTGAAATCGTTTAAAGTAATCGGTGAAATCAAAAAGAAATGACTTACTGCTTAGGAATTAAAGTTAAAGAAGGCCTCCTTGCCATTGCCGACACACGCATCACCTCCGGCACCGACACCACGGTAAAAAAGAAGATCACCATCCAGCAAAAAGACGGTTTTTCCCTTTTTATCATGACCAGCGGACTGCGCTCCGTCCGCGATAAAGCGTTGGTTTACTTTACTGAACTGCTGGAAACCAAAGAATACAACAAGCTATACAAAGCCGTTAATTCCTTTGGCGAACAGGTAAAGCGTGTGGCAAAGGAAGACAGGGAGTCGCTGGAGAAGGCGGGCTTTAAATTCGACCTAAACACGATCATTGGCGGGCAGCTAAAGGACGACGACGAGCACAAACTGTTCCTATTATATCCAGAAGGCAATTGGGTGGAGCTTGGCCAGGGTGCGCCTTATGTTATCATAGGTAATTCCGGTTACGGGAAACCTATTCTTAACCGAACACTGGACGAAAATTCAAGCCTCCGGCTATCACTGAAAACCGGCTTTTTATCGTTTGATTCCACCCGCGTAAGCTCCAATAACGTTGACTTCCCTATTGATGTCGCCCTTTACCGCCGCGATACCTTCCACATGGTCGAAAAGCGCTATGAAGCAAAGGATCTGCAGTACATCTCCACTCAATGGGCCGAAGAGTTGAAAGCAGCTCTCGAACACATTTCCGAAGACTGGATGGACTCCACTTTTGAGGATCTGGATAGAGTTGATTGAGTTGTAAGGCTCGTGAAGATTAGCGGGTGTAAAATGTCACCTTATCCAAAACCTTTAGTTACATTAAGCATTTATATGCTGTCTTCAATTAAAAGCCATGAAGTTTGACATTTTTGCTGAAATGGAATATACGGCCGGCAGCCCGGGGACCATTATATTAAATATCCATGCGTTACGTACACCGCATCAAGCGGTGATCAGCGAGACATTTGCCACCGATCCGTATATCAAGGTTGAAGAATTAGTCGCCATACAGGGCGAAAACAGGCTAATGCGATTTGAGATTGCTGACGCGGGTTCGCTTAAAATTACCTATAACGCCAAGATTGACAATTTTTGCCAAATAAAGGATTTTAGCGGGATTGAGGAAATGCCTGTTGCGCAGATGGACCCGGCGGTGTTGCCGTATTTGTATCCCAGCCGGTATTGCCAGTCTGATAAACTCTACCGGCTCGCTTCCAACCTCTTTGGCCATATCGTCAACCCGTTTGAAAAAGTAGCCGCGCTGACAAACTGGATCCACCAAAATGTGCAATATTTAAGCGGATCAACTAATTCCCAAACCTCCGCTTTTGATACCGTTACCGAACAATCGGGCGTGTGCCGCGATTTTGCCCACCTGGGCATCGCGCTCTGCCGTGCACTAACCATCCCCGCGCGCTATTTTACCGGTTATGCCTACCAGTTAAAGCCTGCCGACTTCCATGCCTGCTTTGAGGCTTATATCGGCACCGAATGGGTTTTGTTCGATGCAACCAAATTAGTGCCGCTTAATGGCCTGGTCAAAATCGCCTCGGGCCGGGACGCTGCCGATACTGCTATTGCCAATATTTTTGGGGATGTCCAATTTACTTCGATGATGGTAAGCTGCGAGCTGGCAGAACAACCTTTCATACCCTTTCATTACCACGATGGTGCGCGGATGGGCCTTTCCTATCCCTGATGTTTACCTTAATGTTCAAAAGCAAATGCAAAACGCAACAAAAACTAAAAAATTCAATCCTTTCGCCCTGTTCATCAGCTTAGTCATTACCCTGGGCATCGGTTTCGTAGCCTCATTAGTTACCAGACCTCAAATTTCCGGATGGTACACTACACTTGCCAAGCCATCATTCAATCCCCCTCCCTGGCTATTTGCACCAGTATGGACATGTATTTACATCTTCATCGCTATCGCCGCCTGGCTGGTTTGGCAGCAGCGCGACGGCTCAACTAATTACTTAACCGCAAGAGCCGTTTATGTGATCCAGCTGGCACTCAACTTTTCATGGTCTATAGTATTTTTCGGTTTGCACTCCATTCCCGGCGCATTATTGGTCATTATTTTGTTGTGGCTGATGATCGTCCTCAATGTCCGCTGGTTTGGCAAGTTCAGCAAAACGGCCAGTTGGCTGCTCCTGCCCTATTTCTTATGGGTAAGCTTTGCTACACTGCTTAATTTTAGTATTTACACGCTTAACCGTTAAGCAAAATGTATTACTTTTATGCAGCCAATCTTCGCCATGAAATGAAAAAATTAAGCCTCGTATTTTGCTTCATCTTTGCATCGGCGGCATTTTCCCATGCCCAAACCATAAACGTCGCCATCAATCATTTTGCGATAAAAGAGAACCCCTTTGCCAAAGACCAGATCGCCATCGTGGCCACCGACTCGCTTGGCAATGTGCTGCAAAATGTAAACGGGATGTTCAATTTCACGGTAAACGGACTTGATGATACGCTTCATTTCGAAAACGGGGCCGCATTTTACCGGCACAAACTCATCCGTTCTTCCTTTTTATATGTGCGCCACCAAAACGAAACCGGCACACATTCTATCCTGTACTATGTGTACCGTACCGATGATAAGTTAACGCCGATACACATCCCCTGGTACCTGCTGCTGGCCATCCCGTGCCTGCTCGTGCTGCTGGGTTACATGTTTAAACGGTTCATCATCGTAGCCATCATTATCTTCGCTATATTTGTGTTCTTCAACTATCATAACGGGCTAAGCATTTCCACTTTTTTCGAAAGCATCATAGACGGCTTAAAAAACATTTTTTAGGTAGTATTATACTTGACTGCTTTATGCTGGCGACATAGCGGGCTATGCATTATATTTTTTCGAAGTATTTAAGACGCCCAAAAGGCATCATTCGACCGCTACAGGGCTTCATTGAGTAATATTCAAGTTGTTATGTATGCCATATTTTCCGCCGGTTTTAATAAATATTTTAAGCTTGCTTTCCCTTATTAAATATAAATAATAAAAATTCTCAACATAATATCGCGTCAAAATGACTCTTATCCCGCATAAATTTGCCATTGTTGAAATTTTTTGACGCCCAATGCGTCAATTTAACACTTTTAAATTTTATAAATTAAAATACACATCGTATATTTGTCGCTTCATATGGCAGGTTCTACTACTTGCCTTTTGTGATAAGGTTTAGGTTAAAGCCCCCGAACTGCGAGAGTAAGGGGGCTTTTATTTTGATCTGTCGCGAACGCTTAAAATCCGCCCGTTAAATCCCGTTGCTCATTTCAATACCTCATCGATGTTGAAAAGGAATATACCAATAAAAAAGACGTGTGCCTGGTCGACGCCTATCTGGAACCCGTCGCCCGGCAGTTGAAGAAACAAAGAAGTTATCAAGCGATGCCTTTTTAGCCTGAAATAATTTTCAACGATTGTTTTTTTACACTGACCTTCTGGACTTCAGGGTTTCTTTAAAACGGCATCCCAATCCCGAAATTCAACTGCATAAAGTTGTAGGTATCACCGCTGTTATTGACTTGATAGGCTCTCTTGAAAGGACCGGTATAGAACAACTCGTTAAAGTGGTTGATCAGCACCCACTGCTGCGCTCCCTGGAACTGGGGATCTTTAAATTTAAAGGCGACATCCAACCTGAAAACAAAAAAGGCGAGGTCCACTCTTAACCCGGTGCCAAAATCCATGGCGGTTGCCGGTAAAATGTTGTTTAGCTTAAACTCAACGTTTGGCGCGCCCTGCTGCGGCTGCAGCCGCCAGATATTGCCCGCATCCACAAACATGGCGCCCCTTAGTACAGAGCCAAAAAAGTCGTTTACGATTTTATAACGGTACTCCAGGTTAGATACTATCCTGATCTCACCAAACTGGTCGAGGTATTTTAAGCGTGTGCGCAGATCATCTCCCTGCGACGGCGCATCGTGGGTGCCCGGCGGCCCATAAAACAACGCCCGGTTAAACTGACCTGGCCCAAGTGTTCGCGGAAGCCATGCCCGCATATCATTTGCGCCGCCGGCATAGAAGTTTTTTTCAAATACCAACCCGCCGATATAAGTCGTGTCTTTGAACTTTAACTGGTGACTGTTGCCGTATGGAATCCCAAACCCCGGGTTTAGCCGGAAAACGAGTTGCCGCTCGCCGCCCATGTTATGATAAACCCGGAAATCCGCATCGAGCTTGGTGTACTGGGCAAATGCATGGCCAAAGATGGTGCGGCTGCCTAACGAGTCCCTGGGCGTTTTTAACAGGTTCGTCAAAATAGCCATGGTATTGCCACCAACATCCATGCTGCCGCGTAAATAAACAAAGTTACCGTAAGTGTTTAGCTTATTGGCATTAAACTGATAGGTATACTGACTGGCGGTTATGTACACTGTGCGCCCGATGAGGTAACTATAGGCAAAAAGATTTTTGGAGGCCAGCTCCGCCTGCGCAATCGGGTTGATCACCCCTCGCGAAAACTCAATGTCAACGGGTGTAACCGTGTGCGTCTTTTGGGCCGTTTCCGAAAAATCATACGTTATGTTATTTATAAAGCTGGTACGCTGTACCAAACCCTGCTCGTAAAACAACCGGTAGTTGGTTGAAAACGTGGTATGCGGCACACCATATTTGCCAAGGATAGGAAAGTGCCAGGGAGAAATGATCCTTGGATAGATCAGATTGGCGCCAACGGTCAGGTCCTGGTTTTGAATACCGCTTGCACTGCCGCCCCGGTTAAACAGCACGCTCCAGTTAAGCTTTATTTGCAGTATTGCCGCATTTTTAAAAACATCCCGGTCTGTAAAAATATTGCCCAGGTTATAACCATACTGCCCTGAATTGAACAGGAACTCCGCCTCCACGCGGTCCGACATTTGCTTCAGGGGTATAATATCGATTCTCGAGTTTAGCCGGTTGGTGCTGTCCGGCAATTTGGTATAAGCCGGGTTGGGTACATTACGAAATATGTTCAACTCCGATAATCGCGAAGTAGTAAGCGTTTGCTTGTCAATGTCGTACAGTTGTCCTTTACGCTGAAAAACATAATCGATAACGGTACGGGGCTGAAATTTATGCGAAAAGTCCACGTATCTGAATTGTGGGTCTACCTGTATAGTATCGGCTTTTCCGTCTGTCCGGCCGTCACTCTTGGCCACCGTAATCAATGTATTGTTGATCCTGTATATCGGGTGCGCTGATTTTCCCTGGGGATTGCTGATGATCATTTTAATATCCACCACGCTGCTCCTGAAATTGGTATCACAAGTATAGTTGATATACTGACGGTAAAAATCAAAATACCCATTTCGCTTCATTACCTGGAAAAACTCATCCCGGTCATAAGCAAGGCTGTCGGCGTCAAACCTGCCGCCTGGGTTCACGTGCGAAAATCGCGGCCGGTTTACCCGGTATAGGTCCTTAACCTTTTGGTCAGCAATACTGTCCTCTATTTTTCTTATTTTAAATAAGGGCCCTTCGGTCGCCGAAAAGACCAACTCAGCCCTTTTCTTTTTGATCTTTATCGTATCAGCCACCTTTGCCTTCAGGTAGCCTTTTATTTGCAGGAATTTTTCGATCTGCTCCCGCGAAAATTCCACCAGGTTGCTATCCAGGATACGCGGCGGCTCGCCGATATCCCTTTTCCCATTTTTGCTGAAAAGGTAATAAAACTGCAGGTTGAGGGCATTATTGGGCTGCTGATCTTTATCTACATAATTCACCGCAGCCTCGGCAAAATCTTCGTTGCTAAAGCCTTTTATGGTTATTTTACGCACTAAGGCCTGGTTGCCCTTTAAACGGCGGGTTAAACTACAACCTGAAATCAGAAAGAGCAGAAGAATACTTAATATTGTAAAACGGTAGCCACCGTGCCTGGTATATGCTTTCAAAATCTCAAATCAGTTTACTAAAGTCATTACAACATAAAAAAGACCGTGCCGAACACGGGGTGTTCCTGGCGGAAGGATATAAATCGGTCGTCGAATTTATTAATTCCCCTTACCAGGTGGAGGCCATTTATCATACAACCGCCTTCGATTCAAAAATGCTGAAATTATCCCGTAAAATAAACTTAACTGAAATTTCCGGTTCGGATATGGAAAAGATCAGCAGTTTAAAAACCCCGCAGGACGTTGCAGCACTGATAAAGATTCCCGCATGGCCCGCAATCAATAACGCACAACTGCGGCAAAAGTTCGCTATAGTTTTAGATGGCCTGCAGGACCCCGGCAACCTGGGCACGATTATCCGCACCGCCGACTGGTTTGGCATTGCATCCATCATTTGCTCAACAGACACCGTTGACGCCTATAACCCCAAATCAGTACAGGCCAGTATGGGCTCGCTTGCACGTGTAAAAGTGTTTTATGTTGATCTTAAAACTTTTTTGTCCCAAATCAATCTGCCCGTTTTTGGCGCCATGCTCAACGGCGGCAGCATTTACCAGACCGACTTTGGCAATGAAGGTTTAATCCTGGTCGGCAACGAGGGTAACGGGGTACGGCCGGATATAGAAAAACTAATTACCAAAGCGGTCACTATTCCACGGGTAGGCAATGCCGAATCATTGAATGTGGGTATTGCAACCGCTATTTTTTGTTCGGAGATTGCGAGGAATAAGGTCACCTAAACACCCGGCCTTTTTACCACAAAGATTACTAAGATATTCACAAAGATCACGAGGCCTAAACATGGCAAAAAGTTCGCGACCAGCACTTTTATAAAAAACGCCAACACACCAATAAATTTTAACGCGACAGGCTTTGTGGCCTTTGTGAACCCTTTGTGATCTCCTATGATGAAATATGCATAGACATGCATTTACCCCCGCAAATAGAAATAATAAACTTGCCGCGCAATAAATAATTTCCTATTTTTGCAGCCTTGAAAAATGGTCGGGTGGCCGAGTGGCTAGGCAGAGGTCTGCAAAACCTTTTACAGCGGTTCGAATCCGCTCCCGACCTCGAGAATTAAAAACATTAAAATTATAGCATCATGGGCGTTACCCGTTTAAAAAGAAAAGACAGGAAAAACAAAACCACTTCGAGGTTAGAAGTGCAATTTTTAAAGCTGGCCACCAATATTGAGCAGGGCAGCCGTTCTGCCGAGCCAAAAAACAGCCAGGTAGCAAAAAACAATGCCGCCTTAACAAAAGCTGCAGCTGCAAAATAACCAAACCGGCTTAAAATGCTTCTAAATTCTTCCCAAAGGAAGAGTTTTTATGCTGACAAAATATTTCAGAGTCCTATCGGTGCACGCTGGTAGGATTTTTTTATGGCGATTTTTAAGAAAACAGACGTCGGTGAAAAAAATTAATGGCTGAACGCAGCGTTTGTCATCATGAGCGGTGTTTTTTTGTCATCCTGAACGCAGTGAAGGATCTTCCAGGCCATGCATCCGAACTTTGCAGGCGGTAATGTCGCTTTGAGATCCTTCGCTGCGCTTAGGATGACAAAGCGTTATCTCATTTTTTAACCGACGACAACTCCCTGAACCCGATCAATTCCTCCCAGCGTGCGCCCGCGGGCCGGTAATAAACCAGCAACTGGTAAGTGTTTTCCGTTTCAAAATGGCTGCCCTCCAGCGCCGTATCATCCTGTTTTCCCGCTTTGTCTACCCACACGTAGGTATAGTCGTAAACGCCTTGTTTTAAAAACAGCGCGATGGCAAATTTCCCGTTCCGGCTATCAAATTGCATTTTGCTGTTGTCGTCCAGCTTGTAATCGTTAAAACGGCCCACCAGGTACGGCGTTCCTTCATTGCTTGTGTGTGTAGTCCCCAGCGTAAAAAACATATGCGCGTAGTCGGCATCGTTACGCGGGTCGGTGCCGTCCTGGTTCATAATATAATAAGCGCCGTCAAGGTCGTACTGAAAAGTATAGGGCTTGCCGCTCATGTCAGGGTCGGTTAGCATCACGATGGCGTTGGCAGTATCCTTCACGATCCGCAAAACCCGATCGGAGTTCAATTTAAGGCTACGCGTATCAAAATGCCTGAATTCGTTCCCGCCGGGGAAATTATTTTGCGTAATATCGTTAAATATCAGTTGGGTGCCATTAATATAAGTTGGTTGATTATTCATTATCCCGGTCTCGCTGCGGGCATTCTGCATCACAAAGGTGCGCAATTCAGCCGCCGGGTTTTGGATCCTTAAGGCGCCGTAGTTCAGCGTAAAGTTTACTTTTTGGTCCGTTTCCCGCTGGGCATTATCATTCGGCGGAACCACTTCAGCGCTGATGCCGATTTTCGGGCTCAACACATACAGCCGCCGGGTGATCACCAGTTTCGACTGGTCGCCGTCCTCATAAACTTTTAGCACGTAGTTCCCCGGGATTTTGGGCGCGATATTTTCATTCGGCAGCATAAGCTCGTAGTGCGTGTATTTTTGAATAGTGCCCAGCGAATAGGTATAATTGGTGATCTTATCGTCCTGGTAGCTTTTAAGGTATTCGGTGGTGGAAATGTTCGACGAATTCCAATCCGCATCGCAATGCTCGATAGTATACGAGTAATCCTTCGATCCGCCAAGCAAATTATCGAACGCCAACAAAACCTTCTCATCCGAACCTAAAGTGATCAGCGGAAACGACGCTGGCTTTTTGGTATTATAAAACTCAACACTTTTTATTTCAGGGCGATAAACCGTGTTATCATAGGGAGTTTGGGCTACAGCCGGAACGACGAAACCAAAGATGACAAGTGCAAAAACAACGAAAATGATCCATCGACAACCGCGGAATGCGAATTTTATCTGGGAATACCATTTTGCTCTCTCCATAGGCGAAAATAACAAATTCCGCAATCGAAAATCCGAAACTATCTCTTGAGCGCAACGAAAAATCCGAAATTCTAAATCAAGCTTCCAATTCCATGATCTGATCAGCCAAAGCTTCCCATTGCATTTGCGCATGGCCCAATTCTAACTTTTTCAGGTCATAATTTCGGTTGATCTCCGTCATCTTCGGCAAATCGTTATAGAGCTTTTCGTCGGCCAGTTGCTCCTCAAAGGTCTTCACGGACTTTTCCAGTTCAGCAATTTGTTCCTCAAGCTTAGCGAGGTCATGGTTTAGCTTTTTTAATTGCTGCGTTTTGTTTTCATTATGTTTAACCGGTGCCGGCTCTTTTTTCTCTTCCTTTTTAGGCGGAGGAGGAGGCGCTGCCGCACCGTTCTTTTGCTGAATTTTACGTTTGGCGTTCCATTCATCGTACTCCTGGTAGGTACCCGGGTATTCTTTTATTTTATGATCCTCGATAAACCATATCTTATTGGCCACATTATCCAGGAAATACCGGTCGTGCGATACCACGATCAGCGTCCCCTCGTATTGCTGCAAGGCCTGTATCAATATGTTTACCGACTGCATATCCAGGTGGTTGGTAGGCTCATCCAGCACTAAGAAATTAGCATCCGCGGTAAGCGCTTTAGCCAATGCCACGCGTGATTTCTCTCCACCCGATAAAACTTTTATCTTTTTAAATACATCATCCCCGGTAAACAGGAATGATCCCAAAATAGTCCGCAATTCTGTCTCGGTATGTTTTGGGGCGAAGGACTGTAATTCCTGCAAGGCCGTATGTTCCAAATGCAGCGCCTCCAGCTGATGCTGCGCAAAAAATGTTTGCGTAACGTTATGCCCTGTCTCGCGCTTTCCGGTAAAATCCTTATCAGTGCCGGCAATAATGCGCAGCAGGGTTGATTTACCCTTGCCGTTAGCGCCAATCAATGCAATTTTGTCGCCTTTTTCGATCAGGGCTTCGGCATGCGATAATATTTCAATGCCGGGATATGATTTGCTGATATTTTCCAGCGTGGTTACATGCCTGCCTGATTGTTTTGAAAAACGGAAACTAAAGTTTACTGTCGGGTTATCGTCATCCACATCATCCACGCGCTCCAGCCTGTCCAGCGCCTTAATGCGCGATTGCGCCATTTTTGCTTTGGACGCCTTAGCCCGGAAACGCTCGATCAACCTTTCTTCCTGCTTTATTTTCGATTGCTGGTTCTTAAACTCACCACGCTGTATTTCCTCGCGCAGCGCTTTCTCCTCTAAATAAAAAGTATAATTACCTGCGTACACGGTCAGCTTGCCCTTGCGCGATTCAACGGTGCGGTTAATCACTCTGTCTAAAAACCAGCGGTCGTGCGATACGATCACGATGGCTCCTTCGAATGCTTTTAAATATTCTTCGAGCCATTGGATGGAGGGTAAGTCGAGGTGGTTGGTAGGCTCGTCAAGCAGCAGGATATCCGGCGCTTGCAATAATATCTTGGCCAGCATTACACGCATGCGCCAACCACCCGAAAATTCACTCAGCTTGCGATGCGTGTCCGCTTCGCTGAAACCCAGGCCCGCCAATATTTCGTGCGCTTTATATTCGATGTTGTAGCCATCCAGCACTTCAAACTCATGCTGCCGGTCGCTCAGTTTGTGCAGCAAATCCTCGCTGTAGTCTGTTTCCAGTTTCTGCAGCAATATTTCTATCTCGTCGTGCAGCTGGTTCTGGCGCTCAAAAGCTTCCATGGCCACATGCAGGATATTTTTATCCGACGAATAAGACAGCAGGTCCTGGTTCAAATAGCCGATTGCAATATCCTTGGCCATCGATACGGTGCCCGATGTAGGCGCATAATCCCCTACAATTATTTTTAAAAGCGTGGTTTTCCCTGTCCCGTTGGCCCCGATAAGGCCTATCTTTTCTCCCGGCTTGATATGCCAGTTTGCTTCATCATACAATGCCCTTGCACCGATCTCGAACGTGAGGTTATTTATAGCGATCATTTCGGGCGCAAAGATACCGTTTTGAGGCGAAAGCTGAAAGGCGAAGTTCATGGTTCATGGTTCATGGTTCATGGTTCATGGTTCATGGTTCATGGTTCATGGTAGAAAACAGGGTCATAGCCGATGGCAGAATGATCGTAACTAACCGTTACCCTTCTACCATGAACTATGAACTACGAACCATGAACCGGCAGAACTATGAACCATGAACCAAAAATCCTACCTTCGCGCTCATGTATTTCCTCATCAAGCCCATCCTTTTTAAGTTCGATCCTGAAAAAATACATCATACCGTTACAGCTGCGTTAAAACGCGCCGGCCGCATGCCCGGCGGGGCGGCTATCAGCAGGCTTTTGTGGGATTTTGAAGATAAACGGCTTGAAAAAGAAGTTTTCGGTCTCAAATTCCGTAACCCGGTGGGGCTTGCCGCGGGTTTTGACAAAAACGGCGAGCTGATCAGCGAAATGGCCGACCTGGGTTTCGGGTTTATTGAGGTTGGGACGGTGACACCCCTCCCCCAGCCCGGTAATCCTAAACCACGAATGTTCCGGCTGCCGCAGGATAGCGGGCTCATTAACCGAATGGGCTTTAATAACCTTGGCGTTGATGTGGTTGCCGAACGGCTTGCCGCTTACCGCCGCAAGCCCAACAAACATCAGCAAGGCTTAATTATTGGCGGTAACATCGGCAAAAATAAAGTTACCCCGAATGAGGAGGCGGTGAACGACTATATCAAATGCTTCGACCGGCTATTCGACGTGGTCGACTACTTTGTGGTGAATGTAAGCTCGCCCAACACACCTGGTTTGCGCGCCTTACAGGAAAAAGGCCCGCTGATGGAGATACTGAACACCTTACAGCAGCGGAACTCCAAAAATGGGATCAGCCGGCCTATCCTGTTAAAAATAGCGCCCGATTTAACAAATGAACAGTTGGACGACATTGTCGATATTGTACAACAAACCGGCATTGCAGGCATTATTGCCACAAACACAACCATCAGTCGCGAAGGGTTGATTTCAAAGGAAGCATTAAAGAATGAAACCGGCGGACTAAGCGGCAAACCCCTAACCCAACGCGCAACGGAGGTGATCGCCTATCTGCATCAAAAAGCGAATGGCGCCTTTCCAATCATCGGTGTAGGTGGCATTCACTCCCCCCATGATGCTATTGAAAAATTGAATGCGGGCGCCGATCTCGTGCAGCTGTATACAGGTTTTATTTATGAAGGGCCGGGGCTGATCAAACGGATCAACAAAAAACTGCTGAAACTATAGGCATGGTGTCTCGCGAATTTTTAAATAGCCCGCGGCGCTAAACCGTTGCGACATTTTTTTGACCTAAAAGCAACAAGGCGGCGATAATAATATTTTAAGTGCATATTTTTTTAAAAATATCGCTGCGTCAAAAAACTTTTGCCCGCTTTTTCTTATTATAAGGGTAAAATTAATCATTTGAAAAACTTATACCCTTGACACGATTCGGTCGCATAGCTCTCAAAACGATACTTTGGATAATAGCCAGTATCATATTTCTCATTCTGCTGGTTATTGTGTTGATACAGGTTCCTGCCGTACAAAATTTCGCCAAGAATAAAGCCGTTACATTTCTTCAAAATAAAATACACACCAAAGTACAGATCAGCCACATCAGCCTCGGCCTGCCAAAACTCATCGTGCTGGAAGGCGTATATTTCGAGGACCAGAAAAAAGATACGCTTATCGCAGGTGATAAGCTAAAGGTTGATATCAGCCTGCTCAAGCTATTGAGCCATAAAGTGGAAGTAAACGAGATTGACCTGGAAGGCATTACCACCAATATCAGCCGCGGAGCCGACAGTGTTTTTAATTTTCAGTATATTTTAAATGCTTTTGCCGGCGAACAGAAAAAGCCTGTTAAGCCGACGGATACGTCGTCGACAATGAAGTTCTCGGTCGGCACCATTAACCTCGACAGGATAAACGTTTCCTATAAGGATGCCATCACCGGCAATAACATCAAATTTATACTGGGCCATTTTGATACCAGGATCAAGGATTTCGACCTCGACAAAATGAAATTTACCATCCCGAAGATCACCATTTCGGGCATCGATACGCGAATTATTCAAAGCCCTATTGCAGCTGCTGCAGCAGCGGCGCCGGTGGATACGGCAGTTAAGCCGCTGAATATGACGCTGAACCTGGGCATTATCGACATCTCGAAAATAAAGGTTGATTACCGCAGCAGCACCATGGCGACAAAGGTTGATTTGGGGCAATTGCTGGTGGATATTGACAAGATCGACCTGAAGAATCAAAAAGTAGCCATTAAAAGCATCGGGCTAAGCGATACCCGTGCCGGCCTGGCGCTGGCGAAGCCGCAAACGGTAAAAAAAGAAGTGGTTAAAGCGATCAAAAAGCTGGATACCGTTGTCGCGTCGCCGCAAACCCAAAAGGGATGGGCAGCAACTTTGGGTAAGCTCACTTTTACAAACGACAATATCAAGTTTGATAATAATGCCCAGGCACCGCTGCCTAAAGGTCTCGATTTCGGCCACATGGACATCCGCAACCTGAACGCCGATATTGAGAATTTTAGTTATGATCCGGCTACCATTTCGGGCAGCGTAAATTCCTTTGCCTTCAGGGAAAAAAGCGGGCTCGTCATTAATAAGTTCCATACCAGATTTTTATACGGGCCGAAAAACGCTTACCTGAATGATTTACTGGTACAAACGCCGCAATCCCTCATTCAAAAACAATTGCAGATCAGTTATCCGTCCATAGCCGCGCTGAGCACCAACCCGGGCGCACTGTTCGTCAATGCCAATCTCGACGGCAGCCATCTGTGCCTGCGCGATGTATTGCTGCTGATGCCTGGCATGGCCAATATGGACCCGTTTAAACATTCGCCGAATGCAGTTTTCAGGATAGACGGGCGGGTTGTGGGCAGGGTAAACGATCTCCGGATACCGAACTTCGAGATCAGCGGACTGAGCAACACCCACATCAAAGCCTCGGCAACGCTGAAAGGTTTGCCGGATATGAACAAGGCTTATTTTGATGTTAACCTGGTTGATTTTAATACCGGCAGCGGCGATATTGCCAAACTGGTTTCGCCGGGTATGATCCCATCGTCAGTAATGGTACCCGCCCATCTGAACCTGAGGGGAACTTTCAGGGGAGGCATGTACAATTTCGACACGAAGCTGGGCTTGCGCACAACCTATGGCGCTGTTGATCTGAATGCCGTGATGCGCAATGGCAACAGCAAAACGGCCGCAAGTTATACGGCCGATATTAAAGCAAATAATCTTAATGTCGGGGCGCTAACTAAACAGCCGCAAACCGTTGGCAATATTTCTTTAACAGCCCATGTGAAAGGCCATGGGCTCAATCCTAAAACGGCCAGCCTGCAATTTAATGGTGACATTGCGGACGCCTATGTAAAAGGCTACGAGTACAGAAACCTGCAGCTTTCGGGCACGTCGCAAAACGGCAGCTATACAGCCAGGGCCAATATGAAAGACCCCAACATCAGTTTTAGCCTGGATGGCAAAGCCGATATGAATAAAAAATATCCCTCCGTGAGCGCAACACTGGTGGTCGACTCTATCAACATGCAGAAGCTGGGCTTCTCGAAAACAGAAATGCGTTTTCGCGGAAAGATCGTGGCCGACGTACCGACTGCCGACCCGAATTACCTGAATGCCAATATTAAAATGACCAACCTGCTGCTCGACCAAAAGGGCCAATCGGTTAAGCTCGATACTGTTAGCCTGGTATCCACCGCAACCGCTGACAGCAGCACCATCAAGCTAAAGGCGCCGATGCTTTATGCGCACATGGCAGGTAAATACCAGCTGACGGACATAGCACCGGCCATGCAGGATCTCATCAACAAATATTTCAATCAATCTGTGGCGAATGCAAAGACGGTTGCAAAAACCACCTACCCGCCTCAGCAATTCAAATTTGATCTTCACATCGTTAAAACACCTGTCTCGAAAACGCTGGTTCCTGATTTAAAAACGCTGGACCCGGTACTGATCACCGGGCAGTTTGACAGCCAGGCCGGCACCCTGGTTGTAAATGGCTCAATGCCGAAAGTGGTTTATGGCGCCAACGTGGTCAACAACATGAAGCTGGCCATTAATACCGGCAACAATGCCCTGAATTACAGCTTAACTGCGGATGATATTAAGGCCGGCTCGTCGCTTAACTTGTTATATACGAGCGTGAGCGGTAACCTGCAAAACGATAAATTAAACCTGGCGGTACAAGTAAGCGACGCATCAAAAAAAGCCCGTTACCGCATTGCCGGAGTTGTCAGTATCCTGCCGAATGAGTACCAGTTTAGCTTTTTGCCGAGCGGCTTACTGCTGGACTATAAAAACTGGACGGTTAGTGCCGACAATGCACTGCAGTTTGGCGCGCGGGGTTTGCTGGCGAAAGACTTTTCCATTAGTAATGCGGGGCAGGTGCTGAGTATTAACAGCGATTCGCCAACGATGAACGCGCCGCTGACCGTAAAATTTGGCAACTTTAAAATTGAAACCCTAACCCGGGCTGCCGAGCAGGACTCGCTGCAGGTAGGCGGCGTGATAAACGGAGAAGCCCATTTGAGCGATCTGCAAACGGCCATGAAATTTACCGCCGCGTTAAACATCAACGATTTTAACTTTAAGCAGGATACGGTAGGTAATGTTGCCTTAAAAGTGAACAATCAAACTGCCAACGCTTATGCTGCCGATGTTGCTATTACCGGAAAAGGCAACCAGGTAAACCTTACCGGCCTGTATTATACCAGCCCCGCTAGTAAACTCGACCTCGACCTGAACATCGCCCACCTGAATATGAAAAGCATTGAAGGTTTTAGTTTTGGGGCTATCCGCCGGTCAAGCGGTATGATCAGCGGCGACCTGAAAATCTCGGGTACAACGGCTGAACCAGTCATCAGGGGCGATGTAAACTTCAATAAAGTTGGGTTCAATGTGTCGATGCTCAACTCCTACTTCACCATGCCAAATGAAAGCCTGACCTTTAATAACGACGGCGTCCGGTTTAATGATTTTACCCTGGTAGATTCGCTCGGCAACAAGGCCATCGTGGCCGGCACGCTCTATACCACCGACTTTACCAATTATAAATTCGGGCTGGATATCACGGCCAACAATTTCAGGGTCACCAATTCCACCGAAGAAGATAACAAATTGTACTACGGAAAGCTTTATGTGGATACGCGGATACACATCCGTGGAGATATGAAGAAGCCCGTAGTTGATGCCAACCTGACGGTGAATGATAAAACCGACCTGACGATAGTTTTGCCCCAGGATGACCCCGGCCTTGAAGACCGGAAAGGCGTGGTAGAGGTGATCAATCCGAACGAGACGAAGGAAGACTCGCTGTTTTTGGCAAGGCAGCTGGATTCTTTAAAGAAAACTGAACTCACCGGCCTCGATGTATCCGCCAATATAAAGGTTAATAAAAACGCAAAGTTTACCGTGGTGATAGATGAGCGCAACGGTGACGTGGTTGACCTGAGGGGCGATGCGCAGTTGAACATGACCGTAGACCCCAGCGGAAAAATAAGCCTTACCGGGGAATATACCGTGGCGCAGGGCTCATACAATCTGTCGTACGCAACCGTAAAACGCAAGTTCAATTTTAAACCCGGGAGCACGATTGTTTGGGAGGGCGACCCGACGAAAGCGACAATTAACATGACAGCCATCTACGTTGCTAACGTACCGCCGATCGATTTGGTGAGCGACCAGTTAGGAAGCTCGCAAAATACCATCATTTATAAACAAAAGCTGCCCTTCAATGTCGACCTGACTTTAACCAATGACTTGTTGAGCCCGCAGATCACCTTTGACATTGTTTTACCGGACAGCAGCTATTCCGTGGGCCCGGAGGTAACAGCGACGATAAACGCACGGCTTGACCAGGTAAGGCAGGACCCCAACGAAATGAATAAACAAGTGCTGGGAGTTTTAATATTGGGGCACTTCATCGGCGATAATCCGTTGCAAAGCCAGGGCGGCGGCACAGGCTTAAATGGCGCTATACGCAGCAGCGTGAGCAGCCTGCTATCTGACCAGTTGAATAAGCTTGCAGGCAATCTTATCGGCGGCGTACAGCTGAGTTTCAACCTGACGTCGGGCGCGGATTACTCATCCGGTGTGGAACAAAATCGAACGGACCTGAATGTCGGCCTGTCAAAACAATTGTTTAACGACAGGGTGACCGTGACTGTAGGGAATAATTTTAACCTGGAGGGGCAAAACCAGCCTGGCGAAAAAACAACCGACATTGCGGGCGACGTATCAATAAACTATAAGCTGACGAAGGATGGGCGGTACCTGGTGAGGGTTTACCGGCGCGATCAGTACATCGTGATTGAAGGCGAAGTGGTTGAAACGGGCGTCGGTTTTACCATAACTTATGATTTTAACCGTTTCAGGGAACTGTTCGGTCGAAGAACTAAGGAAGAAAAGGAATTACATAAAGAATACAATAAACAGCAAAAAGAGAAAAAGGAGGAACAAAAAGCTGCGGATAAAAAAGCAGACTCAACCGCTACGCAGGTGCAGCCGGCAGTTCCGCCAAAATCATCAACATCAAATTAAAATGGCCAGATATCGATACTTAGCTTTATTCTCTGTTTTAGTGATATACGGGTGCAATACGACCAAGTATTTGGGCCCTGGCCAAAAACTGTACACCAGTGCACAGATAAAAATTACCGACAAAGACGTTAAGAAAAGCGTTAAGGGCGATATAGAAGACGAGATGGAAGCCTTGCTAAGGCCGCTGCCGAATGGAAAGGTGCTGGGCATTCGTATGAAACTATGGTTGTACGACCGTTATAAAACACCAAAAAAAACAGGGTTGAAACATTTCCTGATGTCGAAAGGCGAGCCGCCGGTACTTATTAGTTCGGTGGACCTGGAGCAAAACTCGGCTATCCTTCAAAACCGGCTGCAAAACGAAGGCTACTTTTTAGCACAGGTAAGCGGCGATACGGTTGGGAAACCAAAAACATCCGAAGCGATTTACACTATACAGCTCGGCCCGCAATATAAATACCGGAGCATCACTTTCCCAAAAGGCGGCGACGATCTGGACACAGCGGTAGCCGGCGCCCAAAGCCAAACTTTGCTTAAGCCTGGTGACCCCTTTAACCTGGATAAAATAAAAACTGAACGCATACGCATTGATGCCCGCCTGAAAGAAGAAGGCTATTTTTATTTTGCGCCCGAAGACCTGATCATGAAATACGACAGTACCGTGAAAGATCACCAGGTAGATATGTGGGTAAAAATAAAGCCCGAAACGCCCGAAGAAGCCAGGTGGATATATAGTGTGCGCAACATTTACGTTTACCCGGATTATAAGCTCCGGGATACCGCGCTGAAAATGGATTCGGCAAAAAAATATGCCTGGTATTATGTTATCGACCCGAAAAACCAATTTCGTCCCTTCACTTTCAAAAACACTGTTTTGCTGCATCCCGGAGACATTTATAACCGTACGGAACATACCAACTCGCTTAGCCGCTTTATTGAGCTGGGCCCCTTTAAGTTTGTAAAAAACCGGTTTGAAGATGTAACGCCCGATTCGGCCAAACTGGATATTTACTACTTTTTAACCCAGCAAAAACGGAAGTCGCTCCAAACCGACATTGTGCTAAGCCAAAATTCAGCCAATTACGATGGTACCCAGCTGGATATCAATTTCCGTAACCGCAACACTTTTAAGGGCGCCGAACTATATACGCTCACGTTCTCGGCCGCGCGGGATATACAGTTTGGTCCATATAATCACGGGTATAATATTTATCAGTATGGCATTCAGCCTTCCGTGTCCTGGCCACGATTTGTGGGCCCTTTTAACTTCCATACCGACAATGCCTTTATCCCGAGATCGATCCTGACGGTAGGCTACACATTCATCAACCGCACACAATTGTACTCGCTCAATTCGTTTAACGCTTCGTTCGGGTACCAGTGGAAGCCCAATATTCGTGTACAACATCAATTGGATTTGGAAGACCTCACATTCGTAGATCCCAATAATGTCACTAAAACTTATACCGACAGCATTAAAAAATCCCGTAACCCTTCACTGGCGCACGTCATCAACAGGCAATTCACCTTCGGCCCGTCGTACAGCTTTACTTATACCAATACGATGGAAACGGCTAAGGCCAATACATTTTATTACAATGGGAAAGTAAGCCTTTCCGGCAACCTGGTGGGTGTACTTACCGGCGCCGATACGCCGCGCCGGGTAAGCAAAATACTCGGCACGCCGTTCGATCAATATGTAAAACTCGAGAACGAGATCAGGTTTTATCATAAAACAGGCCCGCATAGCAGCATCGCCACACGTTTTATGGTGGATGTTGGTCTGCCTTACGGCAATTCCACAGTAATGCCCTATTCACAGCAGTTTTTCATCGGGGGCGCTAACAGCCTCAGGGGTTTCCAGGCACACTCTATCGGCCCTGGTTCATATATATTACCCTCTGAACTGGCGACGGGCACGAACTTCCTGCCGGATGAATCGGGTGATATTAAAATTGAAGCCAATGCAGAATATCGTCCCAAACTTTTCGGTTTTGTGGAAGGCGCATTGTTTATAGATGCCGGTAACGTGTGGGTGCTTAACAGTAACCCGTTTTTACCGGGCGGTACTTTTGGCAAAAGCTTTCTGAGCCAGGTAGCGGCGGATGCCGGGTTTGGCTTGCGGTTTAATTTTACGGTTTTGCTTTTGCGTACCGACTATGGCATACCCATCAGGCAGCCGAATACCCTTATTCCCTTACATGGCTTTCACGGCGGGGTATTTAACCTCGCAATAGGATATCCGTTTTAATTTGCTCCCACCTTTTGCTATCATTCACCCAAAAAAAGCATTAACCTAAGGTTAATGCGGTTTAGGTTAATATTTAATTGTCCGGAAATATTATTTATTCCGCTCAGGAATTAATCCTATCTTTACTACTATCAGAGTTACACAAAAATATTTTTTTAATCTAAATCTTATCCGCATCCGTATAATGTTTTTTATGGCCGATACGCAGAAAAATAAAATAATTATAACCATCAGCATTATAGTTATAGCTGCCGGCATCACGGTTATAACGGGTTGGGTATTTGGCCTCCAGGCGCTCGAATCCATTGTGCCCGGCTTTGAGCGAATGCGGTTCAATGCGGCACTTTGTTTCGTTTTATTCGGTTCTGCACTGTTATTAACCCAGTTTAAAACAAGCGGCTACAGCAAACCGCTGTTTTATTTTTTTTCATTTTTGGGCGCAGGTATCGGATTAACCACGCTGTTGCAGGATCTTCTGCACTTTAATTCCGGCCTCGATCAGTTTTTTGTAACTGATCAAACCACCGCGTCCTATCAAATCCCCTTCCCCGGACGCATGGCTTTTAACGCCTCGTTTAGTTTTTCAGTACTTGGCGCAGGCTTTCTCATAGTAAAGTTAAAAACACGGGGATGGGTGCTGTTTGCACAACTTTGCTTTCACCTGGTGACCATTTTGTCGGCTATTTCTCTGATCGGCTACCTATATGGCGTATCGTTTTTTCGGGTGTTTTTGTACAAAACCTCAATGGCAACGCATACGGCTTTGCTTTTTTTCGGTTTGTCAGTTACAGCATCTCTGCTTCACCCGGCTGTTGGTTTTACCCGCCTTTTCTCCGGTAAAAAAGTCGGGAATCAAATGGCCAAAAGGCTTTTTGGCCTGATGCTTCTAATGGTGATCATTTTTGGCTCGCTAAGGATGCAGACACACCGGTTCGGATTGTTTTCTTCGGTAGATCTTGGCATCTCGATACTGGCAGTGTGTTTTTTGTTAGTGAGCCTGCTGCTGATCTGGAATACCGCCAACTGGTTGAACAGCATCGACAAAAAGCGCACCGAAGCAGAAGACAAAGTAAGAAGGATGAATGCCGGGCTGGAAAAGATGGTTGAGGAACGTTCAGCGGAATACCAGAAAAGTGAGGAGCGGTATCGCAGCCTGATCGAACAAGCTTCTGATGCGATTTTTGTTATTGATCATGCGGGAAATTTTACCGATGTGAATGCAAGCCTGTCCAAAATGACAGGCTACAGTAGTGAGGAACTGCTGCAAATGAACGTCGAGTCTATACTCGAGCCGGAAGAACTGATAGCTGAACCTTTACAGGGGCGGATTAGCTTGCTGAAAGATGATGTAATCCGCGAGCGCAAATACCTGCGAAAAAACGGAGAAATCTTTTCTGTTGAGATTAATGTAAAAACCCTTGCTGATGACCGGATACTGGTTATCGCGAGGGACATTACTGATCGTAAAAAAATGGAAGCTGAATTGCGTGACGCCGAGTTAAAATTCAGGACCATTGCTGATAAATCAATGGTCGGCGTGTATACCGTTCAGCACGGCAAATTCAGTTATGTTAATCCCCGGTTTGCGGGTGTTTTTGGCTATGAGCCGGAGGAACTGACCAATACTGTGCAGGTGGAGGCTATTTTTCACGAAAGTTTCAGGAGTACCGCGCTTGAAAACGTGAGAAAAAGGGTTGAAGGAGAAGTGGAAAGTGTACATTATGAAGCGATGGGCCAAAAAAAAGATGGCACCACAAACTGGGTTGAATTTTACGGGAGCAGGGCAGTTTTGGATGGCGTACCCACGATAATGGGGTCGATGATAGATATTACCCAGCGCAAACGGGCCGAGGAAGAATTAAAATCTTCAGAACAAAAATATCGCCTGCTTTTCGACAGTAATCCTATGCCGATGTGGATGATCGCAAAAGACGATCAATCGATAATTGCCGTTAATAATGCTGCCGCCAGTTTATATGGATATACCAGGGAAGAACTTACACAGATGAATGTCCGCGACATGAGGCCGGCGGAGGACCGGAACAAACAACTGGAAGGTTACCGAAAACGATTTGATGAGTCGTCGCAGCCGGTTATAGTCAGGCACCTTAAAAAAGACGGGCGCATCATGTTTATACAAATCAGCGCGCGGGACATCATATTTGAGGGAAGGCCGGTGAGGCTATCGATGACACTTGATGTTACTGAAAAATTGAAGGCTGAAGAATCGCTAAAAAAATCGGAGGCCAACCTGCAAACTATCCTTGAAAACACAGATACCGCCTATGTGCTGTGCGACCTGGAGCTCAACATCCTGGCGTTTAATCCAAAGGCTGAAGAATTTGTAAAAGAACAATACCATGAATTTCCTGCAAAAGGTGAAAAACTCACTACTTATTTTCCAAAAATAAGATTCCCGAGATTTGCTGAATATGTTAGGGAAGTGCTTAACGGCAACACGTTTAGCTATGAGGTGGATTATCCCCAGGCAGATCACTCCGTTTATTGGTACTATGTAAAATTAGTTCCGATAACGAATAACAGCAAAGAAATATTAGGCCTGATGGTGGCTTTTTACGATGTAACCGAACGCAAAAATGCTGAACAACACCTAAAAGATGCTTATAGCCGCATACAGGCCCATATTGACAGTATAAAAGAGATGGCCTGGAAACAATCCCATTTGATACGCAGTCCTCTTGCCAATTTAAAAGGCCTGGCGGCAATATTAAAAGAAGACCCCACTGAACCGGCCGTATTCGAGCATATGGAAAAAGAAATAAACCGGATGGACGCCATCCTCCATGAGATGGCCAAAGAAGCATCCCATCACGACCAATAAGCTATTACGTCCTTAAAAAGCTAAATTTGCTCACGCTATCATTCATGTCTTCTAAAAAGAAAAATAAAACAATAATCCCGCTTCAGATCATTGATCTGCAGGAAGATGGGTTTCACCCCCTGGTTTCAATCTCGCTTTTTGGCAAACCCTTCACGCTGGTGCTGGATACGGGAGCTTCAAAAACGGCGCTTGATCAGGGCAAAATCGAAGCAGAAGGACGGCAGCTAACGCTTAGCGACCGGCTTTCAACGGGCCTTGGCACCAACGATATGGTCTCATCCACCATGCTGGTACATGATCTGCACATCGGCGACTTATTAGTCGACGAATTTGAAGTTGCGGTTTTGGATCTCGGCGCCATCAACCACGCGTATGCTCAACTGGGCCATCCGGAAGTATTGGGTGTTTTAGGAGGTGATATATTAATGAAATACAGGGCGGTGATTAACTATGGAAAGAAACAACTCGTGCTGAAAGATCAAAAAAAGCGTCACAAAAAAAAGACTTACGAAGTTTTAGAAACTTCGTAAGTCTCTCCGTCTGCTTTTATTCCTGGTCTTCGTCAGCCATGAGCTATGAACCATGAACTAAACGCTACGTATCAATCCTCGCGTACTTCGCGTTCTTCTCGATAAACTCGCGGCGCGGGCCAACCTCATCACCCATAAGCATGGAGAAAGTATGATCGCATTCGGCGGCGTTTTCTATACTGGCACGTTTTAACGTACGGGTGGCCGGATTCATTGTCGTTTCCCACAGTTGTTCGGCGTTCATTTCACCCAAACCTTTGTAGCGCTGTATATGCACACTGTCTTCTTTACCCGCGCCCTTTAATTTTTGTACGGCCAGGTCGCGTTGCTCTTCCGTCCAGCAATATTCAAAATCCTTGCCTTTTTTTACCAGGTAAAGCGGCGGCGAAGCAACATAAACGTAACCATATTCAATCAGTTCTTTCATGTACCGGAAGAAGAATGTCAGGATCAGCGTCGTGATGTGTGATCCGTCCACGTCGGCATCCGTCATAATAACGATCTTGTGGTAACGAAGCTTTGCTATGTTTAAAGCTTTAGCATCCTCAGGTGTACCAATACTTACGCCAAGCCCCGTGAACATATTCTTTATTTCCTCATTTTCGTAGATCTTATGCTCCATGGCTTTCTCCACGTTCAGAATCTTACCGCGCAGTGGTAAAATCGCCTGGTATTCGCGGTCGCGGCCCTGTTTGGCGGTACCGCCTGCCGAGTCACCTTCCACCAGGTATATCTCGCATAACGAAGGGTCGCTGTTGGCACAGTCGGCAAGCTTACCCGGTAGTCCAGAGCCGCTCATCACGTTTTTACGCTGCACCATTTCGCGTGCTTTACGGGCCGCAGCACGGGCCGTGGCAGCAAGGATCACCTTATTCACGATCATTTTTGCCTCGCGCGGGTTTTCCTCCAGGTAATTGCCCAATATCTCGCCTACGGCCATATCCACCGCACCCATCACCTCGTTGTTCCCCAGCTTGGTTTTGGTTTGACCTTCAAACTGTGGTTCGGCCACCTTAACAGAAATCACGGCAGTCAATCCCTCGCGGAAGTCGTCACCGCTGATCTCTATCTTCATGTTTTTCAGCAGGCCTTCTTTTTCTGCATAGTTTTTCAGTGTGCGCGTTAACCCCCTGCGGAAACCGGCCACGTGTGTGCCGCCCTCGATGGTGTTAATGTTATTAACGTACGAATGCACATTTTCGGAATACGAATCGTTGTATTGCAAAGCCAGCTCAACAGGTATACCCTGTTTATTGCCGTCGATATAAATAGGCTCCGGTATCAGCGACGGGCGGGTGCCGTCAAGATATTTAACAAATTCGCGCAAGCCCCCTTCCGAGTAAAACTCTTCTGCCGGATGGGTTCCATCCTCATTCGTTTCGCGTTCGTCGGTTAACGTAAGGCGTATACCCTTATTCAAAAACGCCAGCTCGCGCAAGCGGGCGGCAAGTGTTTCATATTTATACTCGGTAGTTAGCGTAAATATTTCCGCATCGGGTTTAAATATGATCGTGGTACCTCTTTTGTCGGTATCGCCGATGGTTTTTACGTCAAATAATGGCTTACCTTTTTCATATTCCTGCGTCCAAATTTTACCCTCGCGATAAACTAAAGCCGTTAAATGAATAGAAAGCGCATTAACGCAACTTACACCCACACCGTGCAACCCGCCCGAAACCTTGTAGGTGTCCTTATCAAACTTACCGCCGGCATGCAGTACCGTCATTACCACTTCCAGTGCCGAACGTTGTTCCTTGGTGTGTATGGCGGTTGGAATACCGCGGCCATTGTCAGAAACTAAAATGGAATTATCCTTTTGGATGATAACTTTTATGGTATCGCAGTGGCCGGCCAGCGCCTCATCTATCGAATTATCCACCACTTCGTACACCAGGTGATGAAGGCCTTTTGACCCCGTATCACCGATATACATCGACGGGCGTTTCCGCACCGCCTCTAAACCTTCTAAAACCTGTATATTATCTGCTGAGTAATTTGATTTATCCTGATTTTCTTCGCTCATATTTTGGTTAAAAAAACAACCCACAAAAGTACGGATTTTAAGCCGGATTACCGCATCTGTGGATAAAAAGGACACTATATTAACACATATTTTTACCGTTAGGATACTTGGGCTGAAACGTTATCTTTGTCAAAATTTTTTAAAACGAAATAATTTGGACCTGCCGCATTGCCGGGGTCTGCAAAACTGAGTAAAATGAAAATTAGCGTTCCCTTCCTTTCAAAAGCTACTGCTGTTACCGTATTGGCTTGCAGTATATTAGCGTGTAATAAACCACAGCCTGCCGAAAAACCCGCTGCAGCAGCACCCGAGGTCAATAAAGAAACGATAGTGTACATTAACCAGGATACCCTTTTAAAGAATTATAAATATGCCGAGGATGTGACCAAGACACTGCAGGACAAAGGCAGAGATGCACAAAACCAGGTACAGTCAAAAGGGCAGGCTATCCAGCATGAATTTTCCGACTACCAAAAGAATGCAAACTCGATGTCGGCCGACCAGCGGCAATCGACTGAGCAACACCTGCAGAGAGAACAACAGGATTTTCAAAGCTACCAGCAAAATGCCGCCGCTGGCATTCAAAATGAACAGGCGCGCGCAAACAACCAGGTGTATGATAAGATTGCTGATTTTGCAAAAGGATATGCAAAAGAAAAAGGCTATAAACTAGTTTTGATGTACTCCAAAGCCAATCCGACCATTCTTTATGGTGATCAAAGTATGGATGTCACTGCTGATGTGTTAAAAAGACTTAACGACGAATACGCAAAAGAGAAAAAATAAATATGATTCTTTAACAAAAAAACCTCAGATGACATCTGAGGTTTTTTTGTTTTATATCTATTTGCTGATAAACGCTTTGTTTTTAAAACGCGTTTTCGTGTTGTTTCAGGAACGAATTCCGTATGGTTAAAACGATGATCTTCAGATCAAGTAAAAACGACCAGTTTTCGAGGTACCATACGTCTGCCTCCACGCGTTTCAGCATCGCATCAACTGTCCTGGTCTCTCCTCTTAAACCTTGCGACTGTGCCCAGCCAGTAATGCCAGGTTTAAGGAAATGCCTTACCATGAACTGATCGATCAGGGCTGCATATTGCTTGGTGTGTTTGATCATGTGGGGCCTTGGGCCCACTACGGACATATTACCGAGCAAAACATTAAAAAACTGCGGCAATTCGTCCAGGCTGGTTCTTCTTAAAAAAGCTCCTACTTTAGTTATCCGTTTATCATGTCGTGTAGCCTGCTTGTCGTCTGCATCGTTATTCACATACATGCTTCTTAATTTATAGCACTTAAAGGGATGGTTATCTCTCCCGGACCTAACCTGGGTGAAAAATACAGGGCCCCTGGATTCCAGCTTGATCAATATGAACAATATGGGGAAAAGCCAGCTGAAAATAAATATGATCACAAAAAGCGAAAAACAAACATCGAACAGTCGTTTTATCGACCGGTTAAGCAAGTTTTCAAGGGGTTCGGTCCGGGCCGAAATCACGGGAATGTGCCCAAAACTTTGCACAATGGTGGGTCGTTTGGCAAAATCGAAATACTCGGGCACATACTTGAAACGGATGAGATTCTTATCCGCGTCAACCATCAATTTTTCGATTTTTTTAAGATCGGTTATAGGTAATGTACAAAATATCTCATCCACCTTCTTGGTCAAAACATAATCAATGCAATGATCCGTTTCGCCCAAATACAATTGTTTGTCCTTTATTTTTCCAGGGTCATCATCAAAAAAACCAACCGGCTTATACCCGTGTTCGGGATTTTCATTAAAAAAATCGTACAAATCAAAGCCGATGCGGCCGGCCCCAATTATAATCACTTCCCTGATGTCGCGCAATGTAGCCCGCTCTCCTTTTCTCAAACTCAGGAAAATCAACTTCCATAAGCCAAGTAAAAATCCGAAAAGGGCCAGTGAATAAAAAAGGTATTGGCGCGTTATAAAATAGGCTTCGGTACCGATCAGTATCAAAATGGTAAAACAGATAAAACTCACGAAGATGAGGTACGTTTTAATCACTACCCGGTAGGTTTTAATCGAGTCTTTATTCAGCACTTGCTCATACAACCCGGAAATGTTTGCTGATAAAAGCCAGATCAGATTAAAAACCAACACGATTGGCAGGTACCTCCTGTTGGTCGAATAATAAACCGCGGATCGATTTTCCAGCAGGTATATCGATACCATGCTTATATTTAAGATAATATAGTCGATCGCGAGATTTAACGCCTTAAAAAAAGTAGTATGCCTGTTTATCATTTAAAACCTTAGGTAATTTTTTACATACATTACACACGATTGAAATTCTCATTATCGGTTTTAGCTGGCATGTATTCCGCTGAAACCGGGGGTAGTAATAATTAAAATAGCAGGTGCGGTAACAGAGTCTTCTGTATAGGTTATGTTAACCAGGCAGCCGTTAAAGGATTAAATATTCCATAAAAAACCGACGCTGTCAAAAGCGCGGCTCCGAAGGGTTTTTGCTTGTTGAAATCTATGGCATCCCCCTGAACTTCCGGGGATTTTTTAACCGGTAAAGCCGACATTTTACGGAAAGCCGGTTTTACTGTGACATTTAAACGTTGATATAATAAAACATTCTGGTGGAACCTTATTTCCATAAATATTAATTATTGTAGGCCAATATTATTTTTTTATCAATGGGGTATTCAAAAATATGTTTTTTTTTCAAAGTACTAAAATCAAATATTCCAAAAGTGTTCAAAAATCCGCCTGACGCTAATTAAGGCCAAATCTGCAACAGAAAATTTTTGTCGCCTGGCTGGTATTATTTTAACATTAACGCGTGTGGTATTTACCCGGTGAAAAAGCCGTCTTTCAGGTCGTCAATTTCTCTTCGATCCCTTTTTGTAGGTCGTCCGGCGCCCCTGTCCCTTTTTAAAACAGGCGCCTGGAACACCGATTTAAAAGCATGGGTTTCCTCGAATGGTGTAATATCTTCATAAAAATTTATGGCTGTTTTTGCATCGGTCCGGTTCTCTGCCATCCCTGTAACTTTCAAAACTCTTCGTTCCGGGCCTTTCACTACCTGGTAAACCTCGCCTGTCTTCACTTCGTGGGAGGGCTTTACATTTTGTCCGTCAAGCTTTACGCGCCCAGCCTTACAGGCATCGGCGGCAAGCGTGCGTGTTTTAAACGCCCTGATGGCCCACAAATACTTGTCAATTCTAAGTTTTTCTTTTTCTGCCATGATCAGTCATCAAACTTACGAACAATTATGATACCCTAAAGCTGAACCGCCTGCGATCTTTGCCAGGATACGAATTAACAAAACCCTGCAAATTCCCTAAAATTCCGTTAATTTGTCAAAATTTTTATGACCGATGCAAGACCTGAAAAAATTGATTGAAGAGGCCTGGGACGACAGGAAGCTGTTACAATACACCGAATATGTTAACGCCATCGATACGGTTATCGAGAAACTGGACAAAGGCAAACTGCGCGTGGCAGAGTTGATCGGTACCCGGTGGCATACCAACGACTGGATAAAAAAGGCAGTTATCCTTTATTTTCCCACCCGGCAAATGGAGGAAATTGAAGTTGGCCCGTTTGTATTTCATGATAAAATGAAACTCAAAACTGATTATGTCAAAACCGGCGTTCGTGTGGTACCACACGCCATAGCGCGCTACGGAGCACACCTGGCAAAAGGCGTAATTATGATGCCGTCGTATGTAAATATTGGTGCCTATGTTGATGAAGGCACCATGGTGGATACCTGGGCGACCGTTGGCTCATGCGCGCAGATTGGTAAACACGTTCACCTGAGCGGCGGTGTGGGTATCGGCGGTGTTTTGGAACCTGTACAGGCTGCACCGGTAATTATTGAGGATAATTGCTTTTTGGGTTCAAGATCCATCGTGGTTGAAGGTGTCCACCTGGAAACTGAAGTGGTTTTGGGCGCAAACGTTGTATTAACCGCGTCAACAAAAATAATCGATGTTACGCACGACAAACCAATTGAGTATAAAGGCCACGTACCCGCCCGCTCGGTGGTAATTCCCGGCTCATACAGCAAGAAATTCCCTGCCGGCGAATACCAGGTGCCATGTGCTTTGATCATTGGCAAACGCAAGGAATCAACCGACAAGAAAACTTCGCTGAATGATGCATTGCGGGAGAATAATGTGGCCGTTTAGATGTGAGATATGAGACGTGAGATATGAGATCGGTTGAGGGAAATATCTACTAAATTAAAGCTGTGGCAAAATGTCCCGAATCTCGCATCTCACATCTCCTGTCTCAAACACAAAAATCCTGATCAGGCTTCCTAACTGGCTCGGCGACGTGGTGATGAGTTCCGCCTTTGTCGGTGCAATCAATGAATTTTACCCGGACGCGGTTATTGACGCCATTGTGAAAAAAGAGCTGGCCGCCGTGGCTAACCTAATCCCGGGCATCAGCCGGTTTTACTTATTCTCGAAACAGGAACGCCCCGGGCTCACGGGTGCATATTCGTTTGGAAAACAACTGAGGGCTGAAAAATACGATCTCTTTTTTAACTTGCCTGAATCATTTTCTTCGCAGGTGATGGCAAAAGGGACGCGCGCAAAAAAACGTATTGGCTTTAACAAAGAAGGCAGCTTTTTTTTGCTGACAGATAGCTTTAAAAAGCCTAAAAATGTTCATCGCGTTGAGGAATATATTTCGCTGGCAGAACAGTTTGCAGGTAAGAAATTTGAAAATTACCAGGTAAAGCTTGATCCTGCGAAACCGGCCAGGCCCGCAAGCGGACCGGTGATCGTTAATTTCAACTCGGAAGCATCGTCAAGACGTATGCCCCTTGAAAAAGCTAAACAGATCATCAATCTGCTCACCAACACTTTTCGCAAAACACGGTTTACTTTTATCGGCTCCCAAAAAGAGGCTGAATTTATCAGAAATATTATTCAAGGGGCTGAAAACGCGGACAGGCTGGAGAATATAGCCGGCAAAACTGACTTGGCGGACCTGGCGCAAATGTTGGGGACGGCAACCGCAGTACTAACTACCGATTCGGGACCGGCCCATTTGGCGAATAGTGTTGGCGCACCGACCATCGTACTATTTGGCGCCGGGAATGAACGCAATACGGCGCCGTATAATAAAAATGACCTGCACGTTATCCGTTACGGCAAGCTTGAGTGCGAGCCCTGTGTTAAGAACACCTGCAAGCTTTACGGGGTACCGAGGTGCATGGAGATGATCGACGAGCTACAAATCATCGCTGCGCTCAAAACTTATCTTCCGGCTGGTTAATTTAAGTGGCTATCCGTCTTATTTGCCATTTCGTTGTATATGATATTGCATTCTGCTAAAATTTCTTCGTCAAAACCTCCTGCGGTCCTGATAACCGGTTTAAACGACAGAAACGTAATGTCCTGATTAGCAACTCGTATTGTTGAAAATAGGGCGGTCAGCTGCGACTTCGGTTCCGCGCAAAACTTTTCGTAACTAAAAAGAATAACCTTGCCTGACACACGCTCAGTCAAATACCTGTAATAATTTTTCCAGGTGTGCAGCCAAAAATTAATGTCGGTTTTGGGATAGCTGTGCATCTTTTTAAAGCCGGCTTCGTCGTCCATGAAAAATGGTTTTTGATTTAAACCGAATTCGAAGTGCCCGAGCCAGTTCATGTACTTTAATGAAAACCTGTCGTTCTGATGCATTTCGGCAAAATGAAGGTGCTGGTTCAATAACGATATCGCTTGCTGTAATGGGTCACGAAATGGCACGATGACGAAGGCCTCAGGAAAAGTCGTTTGCAAATAATCAATCCTCAGGATATTGTTATTGTTTTTTGACAGGTAACGCATCCTGTCCCCTTTAATTCCCGCGCTTAAAACATTGCCGATATAACTTTTGAACTTTCGGGATAGCTCGCGGTTGATGCGATGCCGAAGCAGGCGGTCATGCCGAATATAATTATCACCACAGAAAACCCTCCAAAAAACCTCTTCGAAAGCCTCCGGGCTGCCGGGGCCAATCATCACTCCGTCGCTATGCGCCCTTTCATGGTGTGACGCCGATGTTGCCCGGTGCGATATTTTCCTCCAGGTATTCGGCATTAGCACAAAGGGCATGTCCGCATAGGTTAACGAACTGAACTCGCCGGTTTGATATAAATAGTTCAATAAAGCCGTGGTGCCCGATCGTGCGAGGCCTATGATAAAGACATGATCACCCTGATCGTTCTGCTTCTTTTTAACCAGAGCGTTTTCGATATCAAAAGACATTTCGGCTACGGCCGGGTATTGCAGCGCGATTTTATGAATAAACCGGGAAAGGAAATTATAATCGCGCCCGGACATAAACCCTCTTAATTAAGAAATATGAACAAAAAGCGAGCACAGAAACAGTTATCCCGCCAATTGATTCCACGAAATTAAAGAAGACAGCGCGCTTAACGAGTTGGAAAAAGTTGGCCACCAGCATTATTAAATATCCAATAACTAAAATTAAAACTACAATAGCGCCAATTTTAAGGGATTGTTTGAATATTTGGGACGAGTTGCCCAGCAGTATCCGCTGCTTTTCTGAATCTGTCAAACTAACTGAACCGATGGTTTTAACCGACATTTTGGTGAGCGTTGAAATCTGCCTTGTGAATTTGATCAACGGCAAAAGATCTGCTACGAAAGCAAGCATAAAAAAAACAGCATAAGTAAAGCTAATCAGCACTATCATCACTCGTTTTTTTGCTCTTAATCCTCCTGATCAACTGCTTTACCGGGTACCAGACAATGGCGAATAACGCCAGGAAAATTGAGGTAAAGAACCCAAGGACCGCAGTAATGACCCCTCCACCCAAGCCCGGCCCGATATAACCTAAAACCGATAATATCCCCAGGATCATATCCCCAATTTATTTTTTGTTTAAAAATATCAGCTTGCCAAACTCCTCACCGGATATATACGTCGAACAAGATAATGCTGCAACCGAGCGGTCGTCGATGCGATCAACGTATTGCCAGATGACTCCCTCTTTATTCCCTCTCAGCAGCCGGTTTTTATTGGTTTCTTCCACAAATAGATCGCTATTTTGCAGCACTTCCGCCATACCCTCATTGGTAGTAGATACCTTTGCATCTTTTAGGAACCGCGTAAAAGGCGTTGTTATTTTCCCTGTTTTAAAGTTATAAATATATTCCTCGTTATAGCCATTCAAAAGTCTTTCGTCGCCAAAAACCCTTACCATATCATTGCCGAACACGCTGATAGCCGTATCGCCCAAAAAACAGGCATTGTGCTGGTTAAGCCAGGGCCCCGTTTGCAGCCACAAAACCTTATTTGTGGAAGGCCGGTATAAAAACACCGTGCTCCTGTTTCTTGCGCTGACCAGCAAATCGCCTTTTATCCAATATTTTCCGTCAGCCGGTGCGGGTTGTACCTCGTTTAGATGTATCAAATCCTTTTCGTATGGGCCGGCGCCAAATAACAATGCGCGGTAGCCATTGTCGAACAATATCTTTGCAGCTGACCGCTGAAACAGTACTTTGCCTGCCGGTGAGACTTCTGTTATCGCATCGTCCTTAAAATCGGTCAAAACAGTTGAAAAAAATGGCGATGGCCGGATAACGGAGGACGTCCAAATATTGCCCACGGCGTCAACAGCAATAGAGTGATGGTAGCTGCCATCAGCAGCCCAAACCAGTTTGGCGTATTTGTCTATTTTTAACAGTGGCGAAAACAGGTTGTTGAAGATCAATGAGCCATCAGGCAACAGCAACGGGCGGTATAGCCGCAAATCGTGTATGGGCTGAGCAGCCCATGCTTTATTCCGGCCGCCAATTTGCCTGATGATGTCTTTATAGTTGGGCGCCCATTCATAAATGGTTTTTTTGTCGGACAGGCGTACCAGCTTTACCACCGACTGGTCTTTACTTTTGCTGTAAGTAGCCAGCAGAAGGTAGCCACTGTCAACATAGCCGTTTTCCGCTTTAAAACTTTTTAGCGCCGGGTAGTCATCCTGGCTTATGAGCGGGCTGTGCCTGTTTAGTTGTGCAATGCTTTCTTTTAACAGCGACGGGGACGACGCGATGGCTATAATGGCATGGTCAGTTGCGGTATGGGCGCCCTGCCGGCTGGTTTTTATCCGCCAAACGGCCCAGCCAAAAGCCAGGGCGCCTATCAATGAAAACCAAAGGAGCAGCAGCACAAACCAAAGCGGTACTTTTCTATTCATTGCATGCATATCAGGGTAATGCCGGCACTAAAATAGGTAATGAGATTTTAAAATTCATATTGCACGAAAAGTGCTGCGAAAACGCCTTTTAAAACTTACGGTTGTTTGTATGACGATTTGCCAATAAAATCACAGCAACCATGATCAGGTCAGCGATACATCCGGACCAATCGGAGGCTGAATACACCTGAACCACCTGGAACACCTGAATACACCTGGAACACCTGGGTCACTAATATTTTCTGCGGTTTGCTTGCTTTTGTGAAGAATTTTATGTATTAATTCATTAACCCAGATTAAATCCCGGGATTTTAAACGCAGTTTTTCTGCGCGAAAGCACAGGCACAACGCTTTAAAACCTGATTGGTTAAATATGATGGTGATGGGCTTAAATGTGCTGGTTTTTAAGCCACGCATTTGCCGCCAAAAAATACAATACCTGCAGCAAATAACACAAACCGCCAAACATGTTGCCATGATTAACACATTGCACTTATATTTGCCGGATGCTTAAAGATGAAGTTGGAAAGGCTTTAAAAATTATCAGGGAAGGCGGGATCATCCTCTACCCTACCGATACCATCTGGGGTGTAGGATGTGACGCGACCAATACCGAAGCTGTCAATAAAATATACCGCCTGAAACAGCGCGACGAAGCCAAAAGCATGATCATTTTGCTGGATACGGAAAACAAGCTGGAAAGCTATGTAAGCGATATTAACCCGCTGGCGTACGATCTGATCGAGTACGCGGAAAACCCGTTGACGCTGGTGCTGCCCGGCGCCAAAAATATCTCGCCGGCATTGATCAGCAGCGATGGCAGTATTGGGATACGTGTTTGCAAACATCCGTTTTGCCAGCAACTGGTACAGCAATTAAGGAAGCCATTGGTATCTACGTCAGCTAATATCAGCGGTAAACCATCGCCGCAATACTTTTCGCAAATTGCCGCTGAAATTGTCGATGGCGTGGACTATGTAGTTGACCTGGAGCAGCACAATATGGAAATAAAAAAACCGTCGACCATAATGCGGCTGGCGCCTGACGGGAAATTTGAATTTATAAGACGATAGGTTGGATTTACGATTTCAGAATTACGATTTACGATTATGTAAGTCCCTAATCTAAAATCGTAATTCGTAAATCTCAGATTTAATGACTAAGCATTTAAAACACCCCATATTCTCCATCATATCAAAGCTTGCCGGCGAACAGAACCTGCAGGTTTTTACTATCGGCGGTTTCGTACGCGATATTTTTTTGAACAGGCCATCTAAAGATATTGATATCGTAATTATCGGTAATGGGATCGCTTTTGCTGAATTAGTTGCAAAGGCGCTAAAGGTTAAATTGTCGGTGTTTAAAAACTTCGGCACGGCCTCATTAAAATATAAAGACCTGGAGATTGAATTTGTTGGCGCACGAAAAGAATCGTACCGTCTGGATTCGCGCAAACCGATTGTGGAGAACGGTACCGTGGAGGACGATCAAAAACGGCGCGATTTAACCATAAATGCGCTGGCAATATCTTTACACCCGGACACCTTTGGTAACCTCCTCGATCCTTTTAACGGCCTTGGCGACCTTGAAAACAAGCTCATACGCACCCCTTTAAATCCTGCCGACACATTCTCGGACGATCCGCTGCGGATGATGCGCGCCATCCGGTTTGCAACCCAGCTTAACTTCCGCATTGACGAATCTGCTGTAAAAGCGATAAGGGACAATGTTGACAGGATCGGCATCATCTCGCAGGAACGCATAACAGATGAATTGAACAAGATCATTTTATCTCCAAAGCCGTCCATCGGTTTTAATTATTTGTTTGACACCGGACTGCTGCACAAAATATTCCCGCAAATGACGGCGCTTTACGGCGTTGATTACATCAACGGTAAAGGCCATAAGGATAATTTTTACCACACACTGCACGTACTGGATAACATCTGCGAAACCACCGATGACCTTTGGCTGCGATGGGCTGCTATTTTACACGACATTGCCAAACCGGCTACCAAACGTTTTGAACCTGGCCATGGGTGGACGTTTCACGGTCACGAAGACAAGGGCGCGCGCATGGTGCCCAGGCTCTTCGCGCAGCTAAAGTTGCCGCTTAATGAAAAAATGAAGTTTGTACAAAAGATGGTTCTGCTTCACCTGCGGCCGATAGTTTTGGCTCAATCCATCGTAACCGATTCAGCAGTAAGGCGCTTACTTTTTGAGGCAGGCGACGATATTGAAAGCCTGATGTTGTTGTGTAAAGCAGACATCACCACTAAAAATGAATATAAGGTAAAAAAATACCGTCAGAATTTCGAACTCGTTCAGCAAAAGCTAAAGGACGTTGAAGAGCGTGATAGTATAAGGAACTGGCAGCCCCCCGTTACAGGCAACGATATTATGGAACTATTCGGGATAAGGGAGGGCCGCGAGGTGGGTATTATTAAAAACCAAATACGCGAGGCTATACTTGAAGGCGAAATACCGAACTCCCGCGAGGCGGCAATGGACTACACAATTGCGAGGGGTGCCGAAATTGGCTTAAAAGTTGCGGGAAAATGATTTCGATTCGGCCGCTATAGCTATCGGAGTTCGATTTCGGAATTGTGTTGCGGAAAACAGGTAAGCAGAATAAACATGCGAAATATTTAACTTTGCATGCAACCAGCCGTGCGTGACAACAAGCAAATCCGAAATTGGAATCCCGATAATTATCGGAGCTGAAATCCGAAAAAAAACTAAAACATTATTATTTTTGCAAAAATCTACTAACAAATGGCACTTTACAGGTTCAGGATCACTTTTGAAGATTACGACGATGTGATGCGTGAGATCGATGTTAAATCGAACCAAACATTCGAAGATCTTCACCGGGCAATCCACCAATCAACGGGCTACAATCCTGAATACCCTTCTTCTTTTTACATTGCTAACGACCAATGGATAAAAGGCGAGGAGATCACTTTTATGCCTAACCAAAAACGGATAGACAGAGGTGTTGCGTTAATGGATAAAGTAAAGCTGCTGAAGTATATCGACGACCCGCATCAAAAATTTTACTACACCTTCAATTTCGACAGGCCGTTTGACTTCCATGTGGAGTTGCTAAAGATAATTTTGGACGAAAATCCGGGAACTACCTACCCTGCTATTATCAAGTCGGTTGGTGAAGCGCCGAAACAGTTCGGCAATATCGCTGCGCCATCAGCCACACCTGCCGGCACAGATGATTTTGACTTCCTCAATGAAATGACCTATAGCGAGGAAGATACAGAAGAGTTTTCGGAAATTACTGAAGAAGAAGGTGTTGAAACAGAGGTTAAAAGCGCATCGACAGAGGAAGACGAGGACGAGTTCAGCAACGAATTTTCAGACGATGAGAATTTCGAGGATGAGAGCCGATTACCCGGCGGAGAGGACTATTAGGACAGTTCATAGTTGGTGGCTAATGGTTCATAGTTCATAAGTCAAGTCCATGGTTCACCGCACCTTTTATCGAATGGTTTTCTTTCCAACCCCTTCCATGAACCACGAACTATGAACTATCAACCGTTAACCATGAACCATGAACTACCCGCCGACATCCAAAACCCTTATTGTTATTGCAGGGCCGACGGCATCGGGGAAAACTGCTGTTGCGATTGAGTTGGCGAAACACTATAAAACAGTTGTCGTTTCTGCCGATTCCCGGCAATTCTACCGGGAAATGTCTATCGGAACAGCAAAGCCCAGTCACGAAGAGCAGGCGGCAGCCAGGCATTATTTTATCGATTCCCTTTCCATAACCGAAAATTATACGGCAGGCGACTATGAAAGTGACGGGTTAAAATTGCTCGACGAGCTTTTCAAAACTCGTGACGTAGTCATACTTGCCGGCGGTTCAGGTTTGTTCATAAAAGCAATTTGCGAGGGCTTTGATTCTTTTCCGGACATAAAACCCGGCATCCGCGAAAAACTAAACGACGAATTCTTAAATAAAGGGATCGCTTATCTGCAAGACAAGCTAAAACTGGTCGACCCGTTATACTACAACCAGGTCGACTTGAATAATTCGCAGCGGGTTATCCGTGCGCTTGAAGTTTTTGAAAGCGCCGGCAAACCGTACTCTTCATTTCGCAAATCAGGCAGCGGAGAGCGGCCCTTCCTGATTGTCAAAGTTGGGCTTGGTATTGACCGGGCCGCGCTTTATGAACGTATCAACCGGCGCGTTGACGAAATGATCAAACAAGGCCTGGTTGAGGAAGTCCGGTCGCTTCTGCCCTATCGGCACTTAAATGCACTGAATACTGTTGGATATGCGGAATTGTTCGACTATTTCGACCATAAAACCGACCTCGAAACAGCCATAGCATTAATTAAACAGAACACACGCAGGTTTGCAAAGCGGCAAATGACCTGGTTTAACAAGGATAAAGATATCACCTGGGTGCCGGCCGATAAGCCAGGGGTGGCTAATAACATCATACAGATTGCTGATAGTTTGGTTTGAAAAAACTAAATTTATCACATGGTTAAACTCAGCATCGTACAATTTACCCCTTCCTTCGGTCATAAAAAATCCAATCTCGATCAAATTGCTGATTTGCTAACCGGCATTCAGGCTGATATTATCATATTGCCGGAGCTTTGTACAACAGGTTACTCGTTTTTAACGAAACAGGAAGCATTTGATGCAGCAGAAGATGCCGGTGGAGAAAGCCTCGCGTTCTTTCGCCGGCTGGCGGGCGACATGCAAGCAATGATCATAGCCGGCTTTGCGGAAAAAGAAGGTGATAAAGTTTATAATTCTGCCCTGGCGGCCCTGCCCGACGGAAGTTTGAGGGTGTATCGTAAGACACATCTTTTTTTCAGGGAAAAGCTTTGCTTCGCGCCGGGAAATTCAGGCTTTTTTATTGTCGATCATCCTTTTATAGATTGCAGGGTTGGCATGATGGTTTGTAACGACTGGCGCTATCCGGAGGCGGCGAGGAGCCTTGCGCTGTTGGGCGCCGACTTAATTGCCTGTCCATCAAACCTGGTGTCGGCATTGTGGGGCGTGGGCATGCCTGCAAGGGCGCTCGAAAATAAAGTTTATGTTGCTGTAGCGAACAGATGCGGGACCGAGGTAAGAACAGCCGCGGATGGCATTGAACAAAGCTTAACCTTCAACGGCGGCTCCGTTATTTACGATTTCAACGGCTCGCCTTTGGCACAGGCCGGTAAAGATGAAGACCGGGTACTGACCGTCGAAATAACACCCGGGTTAACCCGCGACAAATCATTTAATGCATTTAACGATCTTTTTAAAGATCGGAGACCCGACCAATATGCCCTGGAATAGAAACGACCCTTGACATCCAAAAATGACAGAAAACGAAACTTCAGGCGAGCGCAAGAGCCCGCACTTTATCCGGGCGCTTAGTCTCCCGACCGCCGTCCTCATGGTAGCCGGTATCATGATCGGCTCGGGGGTGTTTAAAAAAATCGTGCCTATGGCGCAAACGCTCCATAACGGAGATTATATACTGCTCGCCTGGATAATTGCCGGTGTGATTACCATGTTTGGCGCTTTTGCGTATGCCGGGCTTGCCACCATGACAACTGAAACCGGCGGTATTTACGAATACCTACGGATAATTTACGGCGACTTTGTTTCTTTTATTTTCGGATGGTCGACTTTCACGATCATTGGCAGCGGCGCTATAGCGGCATTATCTTTTGTATTTGCACAATCTGCCAACACGTTGATAACGCTCCCCGAGCCATTGTCGGCCTTTAAAGATAATGGTATTGGCGATTCCGTCTTCCCCTTTGCCGACTCGGGTATAAAAATCCTCGGGGTACTCATGGTCGCGCTGTTAACCTGGTTCAACTGCAGGGGAATAAAACGTGGCGGCGCCTTGAGCAATGTAGTAACGGCAGCAAAAATTTTAGGCATTTTGCTGCTTATTATTTCCGGCCTGTTATTTGCAGGCCATCCGGCTGTTAACGCCGAAACCAAAACTTTCGTCGGCAACGCCCCTGGTGGCTGGGCATTGTTTAGCGGTTTGTTTGGCGCTATGCTGAGCGCACTTTGGGCTTACGACGGATGGATGAATATCACCTATGTTACCGGCGAGATCAAAAACCCAACCCGCAATATACCCTTTGCTATTATCGGCGGGGTTGGCATCGCCATGTTCCTGTATGTAATGCTTAATTATTCGTACATGCGGGTTTTGCCCTTATCACAATTGGCACATTTGGGGCAAAATAAAATAGCGGCCGCCGCCGTGGCGGGCGCCTTGATGGGGAAAACCGGTTCGGTGGTAATTGCGGTATTGATTATGACCTGCACTTTTGGCGCGCTAAACGGCTGTATTATTTCATACCCCCGGGTTTATTTCCGCATGGCGCAGGAAGCAGTTTTTTTTAAAAAGGCGGCAATTATTAACCATCGTTTCAAAACGCCAAACATCGCCCTCGTTTATTCAGCCCTATGGAGTTGCGTGTTGCTGATCAGCGGCACTTTTGACCAAATCACCAACCTTATCATTTTCGCGTCTTACGCGTTCTTTGCATTAGGCGCTTTCGGGTTGATCAAAATGAAAATGAAGGGGGTTATTAAGTCGAAAGTTATAGGCTATCCGGTTATCCCTGTGATCATCATTGTATTTTGTATCGCGTTGATTATTAATACCATCATCACCCAGCCGGGGGCGTCCGCTATCGGTGCGCTATTGGTATTGAGCGGGACGCCTTTTTACTTTTATTTTAAGCGCGGATAAAAAAAGCCGGCGAATTATTTCAGCAATGTTTCCAGGTATGCACCGTAACCACTCTTGATGTATTTTTTTATCAAAACTTTGAGCTGTTCGTCGTCAATAAAACCCTGCCGGTAAGCCACTTCTTCAATACAGCCAATTTTGGTTGCCTGCCGCTTTTCAATCACCCTTACATATTCCGATGCATCGCTCAACGAATCAAACGTGCCTGTATCCAACCAGGCGGTGCCCCTATCCATTACGCCCACGTGCAAATCCCCTTGCTGCAGGTAAAACTTATTTACGTCCGTGATCTCATATTCGCCACGTGGAGATGGCTTTAATTTTTTGGCGATCTCAACCACCTGGTTATCATAAAAATACAAGCCCGGTACCGCAAAACTTGATTTTGGGTGTTCTGGCTTTTCCTCAATCGAGATCGCCTTCAGCTCCTTGTCAAATTCTACCACGCCATAGCGTTCCGGATCTGCAACCGGGTAGGCGAATATGGCTGCACCACTAACGTCATTAAAACTCCGTATCAACTCACTGAACCCGGTGCCATAAAATATATTGTCGCCTAAAATAAGGGCTACTTTGTCGCCGCCGATAAATTGTTCGCCGATCACAAAGGCCTGCGCCAGCCCGTTCGGTTTTTCCTGTATGGCGTAGGTAAAACTACAGCCTAATTCTTCTCCATCGCCAAGCAGCCGTTTAAAGCTTTCATTATCTTCGGCGGTGGTGATAATCAGCACTTCCCTTATATCTGCCTGCATCAAAACAGATAAGGGATAATAGATCATCGGCTTATCATAGATTGGCATCAGTTGTTTGCTGATTGCCCTGGTAATAGGGTAAAGTCGCGTGCCTGAACCGCCTGCTAAAATTATTCCTTTCATAGTCAGCTTATATATGTTTCAGCCTGTCGATACAAATTGCCAGGCTGTCCCGCCAGTAAGGTATTTCGATGTTAAAAGTATGCTTTATTTTGCTTTTGTCCATTACGGAGTAGGCGGGCCTCATTGCCCGTGTCGGATATTCGGAGGTTTTAATTGGCAAAGCCCTTACGTGCGTGCCCGAAATATCAAATATCGCTTTGGCCAAATCGTACCAGGAGGCAACGCCCTCGTTGCTGTAATGATAAACACCGTAAGCCGCACTGCCGCTGCCAACCAGGTGCATAATGCAGGCAGCAAGATCCATGGCGTACGTTGGTGTGCCTACCTGGTCGGCGATGATCTTTAACTCGTCGCGCTCGGCGCCTAATTTAAGCATGGTTTTTACAAAATTGTTTCCGTACTCCGAATAAAGCCAGCTGGTGCGAATAATGAAATGCTCTTTTAAAAGTTCTTTTATCGCCAGCTCTCCGCCTAATTTGGTTTGCCCGTAAACATTGATAGGGTCAGCGTGATCATCTTCGAGCAGCAGTCCGGGCCGATCTCCTTTAAATACGAAATCTGTGGAAATGTGAATAAGCACCGATCCGGTATTTGCGCAGTGACGCGCCAGATTTTCAGCACCTGTTTGGTTGATCTTTAGCGCCATCTCCCGGTCATCTTCCGCTTTATCAACGGCAGTGTACGCTGCGCAGTTGATACTGAATGATGGTTTATATTTTTCAAAAACCGCTTTTAATGCAACAGTATCAAGGATATTGGCTTCGGTCTCCGAAAGGAAATAAATAGAAGTGATCGCATTTTTTTCCGCATAGGTTTTAAGGCAATTACCTAACTGGCCCGAAGCGCCAAAAACAACTATATTATTCATTTAACGACGTTTGGATTAGATGTGGATACGGTTCAATTCGTTCCTAAAAATCAGCTTTTAAAGGGGCTAATATCCGAAAATAACGCTTGCTCTATCGTGCAGCATAGTATGTGACCGATCAATATATGTGACTCCTGTACGCGCGGTGTATCGTTTGAAGGCACTTTTATGCAGATGTCGCATTTTTCGGCCATCTTTCCGCCTGTCATCCCCGTAAGCCCGATGGAAAAGATGCTTTTTTCTTTACAGATATCCAGGGCACTTAAAATATTAGGCGAATTGCCCGAAGTGGATAGGCCAACAAAAATATCGCCTTCACTGCCCATAGCCTGCACCTGCCGCGAAAATAACTTTTCATACCCGTAATCATTACCGATAGCCGTGAGGACAGAAGAATCGGTGGTTAGCGCAATCGAAGGTATGCCGGGCCGGTCGAAGTAAAACCGGGCCACTAACTCGCCTGCCAGGTGCTGCGCATCCGCTGCACTTCCGCCGTTGCCCGCAAACATGGTCTTTTTACCGTTTTTATATGCTTGAATGATCGTGTCCGCAGCCTTAACGATCAACTCCAGTAATGCGGCATCCTGCAAGATCAATTGTTTCGCATCTATCGAAGCCTGTATATGTGATTTAACTATTCCGAGCATTTTAGTAACTATAAATTTTCATCCGGCCTTACTGTAAATAAACCAGTCCGGCTTGCACTCATTTTTTGTTTTCGGATCCGGTTTAAAAACCAAAGTCTCCCGCATCTTTTAAAAACGGCAACTCTTTGTCCTTGTCAGATACGATCAGTTCGCCGGCGGGCAGCCCCCAGTCTATTGCGAGCGATGGGTCGGCGTAATACAGCCCTGCTTCGGAGGCCTTATTGTAATAATTGTCGCATTTGTATTGAAAAACAGCCGTGTCGCTTAACACCGCAAACCCGTGCGCAAATCCGCGTGGTATAAAAACCTGCAGGTGATTAGTGCCCGACAAAAGTACCGAAAAAAATTGCCCGAATGTTTTGGAATTTTTACGTACATCAACGGCTACATCCAACACCTCGCCTTCGGTAACTCTAACTAATTTCGCTTGCGCATGCTCGCCTTTTTGCAGGTGCAGGCCGCGCAGCGCACCTTTTACTGAAAATGATTGATTATCCTGTACAAAATCTATTTTGGCGCCTACAGCGTCGTTAAATTTTTGTGCGTTGAATGATTCAAAAAAGTAGCCCCTGTCGTCATTAAATATCCGTGGGGAAAGGATAAAACATCCTTCAAGCCGAGCGGGTGTCACCGTCATGGTATCAACATTTTAGCGGTTTTCGTACTGGTGGTCGTAATAGCTGGTGTATGCACCGCTGGTAACATGTTCCAGCCAGGTTTTATTCGACAGGAACCAGTCAATTGTTTGCGAAAGCCCTTCTTCAAATGTTACCGAGGGTTTCCAGCCGAACTCTTTATTAATCTTGGTGGCATCGATCGCATAACGCCGGTCGTGTCCCGGGCGGTCTTTTACATAAGTGATCAATTTTGCGCTTGTTCCCTGTTCACGGTCAAGCTTTTCGTCCATTTGCCTGCACAGCAGCATTACCAGGTCGATATTTTTCCATTCGTTAAAACCACCGATATTGTATGTTTGCCCCGCCTTTCCCTCATGAAACAAAAGATCGATCGCCATCGCATGGTCCTTTACAAAAAGCCAGTCGCGCGTATATTTACCATCGCCATAAACTGGCAATGGCTTGTTATTAATAATATTGTTGATCATTAACGGGATCAATTTTTCGGGGAAATGATTGGGCCCGTAATTGTTCGAGCAATTCGACACAATGGTTTTTATGCCGTAAGTATCAAAGTAAGCCCTTACAAAATGATCGGATGCGGCTTTGCTGGCGCTATAGGGCGAGTGGGGGTCGTACCTGGTCTCTTCCGTAAAAAAACCCGTGTCGCCCAATGCACCAAAAACCTCATCAGTCGAAATATGATAAAACAGGTGGCTGCTGTAATCTTCCTTCCATTTCTCTTTGGCTACCTCCAGCAGACCTACCGTACCGATCACATTAGTGTACACAAAATCCAGGGGGCTTAATATCGACCTGTCTACATGAGATTCTGCTGCCAGATGAATGATGTCCGTAATATCGTATTTGTCAAAAATGGCACTTATCGCTGCCTGGTCTTTTATGTCTGCTTTTTCAAACGAATAATTCGGGTTATTCTCAATGTCGGCAAGATTTTCAAGGTTTCCAGCATAGGTAAGCGCGTCAACGTTCACAATTAAATACTGCGGGTACTTGCTTACAAACCTTCGCACCACGTGCGAACCAATAAACCCTGCGCCACCCGTAATAAGAATTTTTTTTATCATAATTTTTAAGTATTCAGGCCGAAAAAACTTTCTCTTTCGACAGGAAATCATTGTACGCCAATCTTATGCCTTCCTCTAATTCCACTTTATGTCTCCATCCTTTGCTGTGCAGCTTGGTCACATCCATCAACTTTCGGGGCGTCCCGTCCGGTTTGGAGGTGTCAAACCGGATTTCGCCCTGATAATTAACGATTTTTTTTATCAATAACGCCAAATCTTTAATGGATATGTCCTCACCTGTTCCGATGTTTACCAATCCGGCTTCGTTATAATTTTGCATCAGGTAATAGCACGCATCGGCAAGGTCATCGGCAAACAAAAACTCCCGTTTTGGAGCGCCGGTTCCCCAAATGGTCACAAACGGCGAGTGTTGCTCCCTGGCCTCATGAAAACGCCTGATCAAAGCCGGCAATACATGTGAATTTTGAGGATGATAATTGTCGTTATAGCCATACAGATTTGTGGGCATTACCGAAATAAAATTGCAGCCATATTGGCTCCGGTAGGCATCGCACATCTTTATGCCTGCAATTTTTGCTATTGCATACGGTTCGTTGGTGTCCTCCAATGGCCCGGTCAGCAGGTATTCTTCTTTTAATGGCTGCGGGGCCATTTTTGGGTAAATACAACTCGACCCCAAAAACATTAATTTTTTAACACCGTTGAGGTATGAATGATGGATAATGTTACTTTGTATCTGTAAATTGTCGTACAGGAACTCGGCCCGGTAGGTGTTGTTGGCTAAAATACCTCCAACCTTCGCGGCAGCCAAAAAAACATAGTCAGGTTTTTCTGATTTAAAAAAATCAGCTACTTGCTGCTGATTTCGCAGATCAAGCACATCTGAAGTGCGTGTAATAAAATTCGTAAACCCTTCGCCCTTAAGTTTTCGATAGATGGCGGACCCAACCATTCCTTTGTGCCCTGCAATATAAATTTCAGATGATTTATCCATTATATTTTACAACCCATATTTAAAGTCCGAACTCCGCTGCCTCATTTTAAAAAGACAATCCTTGTCTTTTTAATAGATTTATCAGAAAAATGTTCTTGAATTGAGGAGATTTTTAAGGAATTTAGAATTCCTAACTGAGTCGCTGAAACTTTTGATTAATCCATTATACTCTCTTAATCCAAAAAGCGGCAGGTTCGCAGCGTTGTTGTTTTGCGAAAACCGGGCATTTTGCAGAATACTCGCTGGTGTAATTATGACTGAGAAAATTTGTAGCCCCTATTATCTTAAAGCTATTGTTAAATGACAAAAATGCTTCTAATAAATATTGTTCATTCCATAAACGATGCTCATATATCCACTTATCAAGATAATCCTTTGGAGTGAAAATGTCATGGATATGGACTATTACCCCTTTATTTAAAACAGGAAGTATTTCTAAATATTCAAAAAGCACATCCCCCTGAGGCCTTATAATATGCGAAGAATCAATAAATAAAATATCGTTTGGCCCTAATTGTTTAAAAAATGACGTATCAATATCTTCGACTTTAGTTCTTATTACTTTTACATTCTTACTTTCAAGCCACGACATTTCGTACGGTTCAATACACATGTGCTCGCACTCATAACTTTTATCCTCATTTTTATTTTTGTCAATCGCATTTTTCGCCATTAATGTCGAATACCCACTACCAATTTCTATAATTTTCCCGGGTTTAAAGTGTCTTATCATATTGTACAGATACTCTGAGTCACCTGGCCCATAGAACCTATTGTTATAAAAATATTCTATTGTGCCACTTCCTTTTTCTTCGTCGATTGGAAAATTCAAAAGTTCGAGACTATAATCAAATTTACCCAGGATATCTAATTGCTCCTGAACGTTCAGGTCGAGTCCGGGCAATGTCCGGTCATCTCTTAATGATTTTTTTAAATGTTTTTTAGGGTTAACAAGCGGCTGATAATAATGGTCCGGGACGGGTAAAATTCCCACTTTAGAAAATATTTTGTCCGTAACCCCCGTAGGTTTTAATTTCATAACAATTTTTAGCCAAACAGAGGACAAGAAAGTAATAGGTGTGCCCAATATTAAAACAAATCCAAAAATGTTTTTCTTCATAGGTAGAATGTTAAAAGTTTTACGATTAAAAAAATTACAATTAATGAGATATTACAAATATAAACTAACCATTGATAAAATGATTATAATTAAAACAAATCGTAAGTACCTTGTCATAGTCTTCAGTTATTTCAATTTTCCAAACGTCGTGTTGTAATTGCTTATATTTTTTAAAGTAATGCTTGCAACGACGGTAGCGATGCTGTTTCGCAACGTCTCACTTTGTTCGTTACCAAATCCCGGAGATTGCTCAAGACACACAAACAAAATTTAAATCTTATATTTGCTCATATCGCCTATGTATAATTTAATATTCTAAAATGGTAGCCAAGCTCAGCTCAGCCGAAGTATTGCATTTCCTGATAATTGTAACTATTACCCTGGTACTGGCACGCATTTTAGGAGAAATTTGCCGGAAATATAAGCAGGCGGCGATCATAGGTGAAATTCTTGCCGGCTTAATCCTTGGGCCTACCATATTGGGCACCTTCTTGCCCAATCTTTTTCATGATATTTATACCGCCTCGCCAAAAGCTTATAGCGCATTTGACGGTCTGGCCAATATTGGAATTATTTTGCTAATGTTTATTGCCGGGTTCGAGGTGGATCTTAAACAAATAAGAAGAGACGGCAAACAAGCCACAGCCATAAGTTTAACAGGAATTATTTTCCCTTTTGCCATTGGTTTTGGCGCGGCTTGGTTTTTTTATGACCGTATATTTTCGCAAGGGGGCAGTAATCAGTTTATAGCATCGCTATTTTTTGGTACCGCATTGTCTCTAACCGCCCTGTCTGTTATTACTAAAATATTAATGGACCTTGATATCCTGAAAACAAAAATCGGCAACCTGATATTAACTGCGGCAATGATAGATGATTTTTTGGGCTGGGTTTTATTCTCCATCATCATCCAAATGATGCATACCGGCAAAAGTGAAGGGTCATATGTCGCGGTATTGATGGTCTTGGGCTTTGTCCTGGTTATGCTGACCGGGGGGCGTTGGATTATCAATAAACTGCTTTTTGTGGCCCACAAAAATCTCAAAATCGGCAGGGTGATAACGCTGGCTATCTGCTTGTGCTTTATTGGTGCAATAATAACCGCTTATTTAGGTATAAGAGGGGTGTTCGGGGCATTCCTGATGGGTATCGCGATTGGAGATTCCGAATATTTCTCCGAACGGCATAAGTTAGTATTACACCAATTTACGGTGAATATCATAGCGCCTTTGTTTTTTGCATCTATAGGATTGACATTGAATTTTGTTGCAAACTTTGATTGGCAGGTCGTAGCAATAATAGTCGGGATAGCATGCGTGGCCAAATTGCTGGGGACAATTGTTGGCGGCCGCATAGGCGGACTAAATAGAAACGAATCAATTGCAATTGCGTTTGGCATGAATGCCCGCGGGACTCAGGAAATCGTATTGGGCTTGCTCGCACTCCAGGCAAAGATCATAGACGAAAAAGTTTTCGAAGGCCTGGTTGTAATGACGGTTATAACAGTGCTAATGTCCGGACCTATAATGAAACGTTATTTTCTCAAGGATATAAAAGCCAAGGGTCAGTCTGAATTAGCGGCGGTTGAAATTGCCGACGAGCCCATTTGAAAATTCGCTGCATCTCAGAATCTGCTAAAAATAACTCCGCATTAGTTAGATTGGCCAAAATTTATTGCCTTTTATTTTAGCCTATGGAAATGTAGTGAAGTGTGTCGGTTTAGCCGATGCAGCCCATAGCGATACTCGTGCTGCATCGTTCCACAAAGCGACATACTGATAATTAACAAATTAACTACTGGCAAGATTTCGTCAGCGACAAAATCTTGCCACCACTTTTTCTGCTTCCGGCAATTTTTTGTAAATCTCCGGTGAGTTGTGTGTTCGCTTTGGCTAAAAGTGCAGTATTATTTGCAGCTAATCCTATTCAGTTCACTAAGCAGTTAAGCGAGCATATTGGGGATAGGTTACACGCATCGCGCCAAAAATTAATAAACCCCTTTTATTACATCTTCAAAAAATGCTTCATACTCGTCTGTTATTTTTTTCCAGGTATAATCAGTCAGTATCCTGTTAATAGCTTTAGGCTTATAGGAGGCGGTTAGTTCCGGATCATCCACTAAATGCTGCATCTTGGCCGCGAGGTCATCAACGGAGCGCTCGTACATTACGCCCCCGTCCTTCACCACTTCAGAATTGAATGGAACATCTAACGCCAAAACAGTGTTGCCATAACCCAGCGCTTTTAAAAGTGCCGGGTTTGTGCCGCCAACCTCATTGCCATGTACGTAGGCATAGCAATGGCAATGCAACTCTTTGATATGCCCTTCTTTATATATCGCACCCAAAAATTGTATTCGTGGATCAGTGGTCTTCCTCAATTCCTCAATAAAGCTGCTTTTGTAGTTCGCCCCGCCCGCAATGATCAGTTTTTTATCAGTCTTCACTTTTTCAAAAGCTTTAACGGTGAGATCCGCATTGTTTTCTGGCTCGAGCCGACTGGCAACAAAAAAGTAGCTTCCCGGCTCCAGGCCATATTCTTTCAATATCTCAGGTCGTTCAGATTGTTCTATCTGGGCGCCATAGGCTATAAATGTCGAATCTGTTTTATACCGCTCAAGGTAATAATCCTTTATTCCCATCGAGTCGGAAATCACACGATTTGAAAAAATGGTGGATAGCTTCTCGGCAAATTGGTAATAACTCCTGGCGAACTTGCCCCATTTTTTTCTTTTCCATTCAAGCCCGTCAACATTTATCACCACCTTCTTCCGTAAAAGCCACGGTATAATACACAACGGGCTGTTAGCCGCGTTCATCACGTAAATAACGTCGACCTTTTTAAATATTACATGCAGCATTGCGAATAAAGTGTTGGAGAAGGTCTCGGTCACTTTGCCTTTTATCCGCGGCATATGATACAATCGTACCCCTTTGTAATACTTTTCCTTGTCGTTATAATTTCCCTTCCTCCCATAAGCGATTACTTCATGCCCCCGCCTAACCAACTCTACGCTAATTTCTTCAGCACACGTTTCAAACCCACCATAATTTGCCGGGACGCCTCGCGTGCCCAAAATTGCAATCTTCATTCTTGATTTTTTGTTACTCGTAAATATTGTGTCACCTATCAGGCTTGCGTCCATATCGCAGGAAGCTTTTCGGTTATCTCTATCTCGCCGAACAGGGGGGTTTTACGGGCGCCGTGCTGTTTTACCCAATTAACCATTTTGGTTATTCCATCATGAAGGGAGGTAAAACTGTTTATATTAAAAACTTGTTTCGCTTTAGAGTGGTCGGAATAAGCATGCAGTACTTCGTTTCGCGCTTCAAGGTAGTTGAGGTTACTTCTTTTTCCCAATATGTCCATAATGGTGGTGGCCAATTCGTTTATCGAGTATTCCTGGTCAGCGCCGATATTAAAGGTTTCGCAATAGGCTTCCTTCACATTCACTGAATTAGCGATATATGGGGCAACATCCCCGATGTAGCTAAAGGCCCTGGTTTGCGTGCCGTCGCCAAACACGGTTAAAGGTTTGTCCTGCAATAATTGATTCATAAATATTCCCAGCACATTCCGATACCGATCGGCTATGTTTTGATATTCGCCATAAACATTGTGCGGCCTGAAAATAACATAGTTTAAACCAAACATTTCATGAGCCGATTTCAAATCCAGTTCTACGGCAAACTTTGCAATTCCATATGGGTCTTCAGGCGTTGGAATCATGCTTTCGGTCATCGGCAACTGCCCAGCCCCGTATACAGCAATGGATGAGGTGAATACAAAGCACTTAACTTTATGTTTAATCGATTCGTTAATCAAATTGACACTGCCTACCAGGTTATTAGTATAGTTAAATCTCCGGATAAAGTGACTTAAGCCTTCAGCTGCGTACGCAGCCAGGTGATATACATAGTCAATTTTATTTTCTTCAAATATCTTTTGTAATAGCTGGTGGTCGGTAACCGATCCTTTTATAAATTGTGCAGCAGGATTAATGTTTTCTTCATAACCTCCGCTTAGATCATCTAAAACGATAACGTTATGTCCAAGTTTAATTAATTCATTTGTTACATGGGCGCCAATAAATCCGGCCCCGCCAGTTACTAAAGAAGTTACCATAGGTTTTTATTTTTTTTAATGAATAGATAATAATTTAACAATTTTTCTTAAAATAATGCCTAAAATATGCAAAAAATTGCAATTATAGTCACTTTTTGCTAAGATATTCAATTTGGCTAAAATAACCAATTATCCGGCAATTTTTAAGTCTCTGCCGACAAACAACATCACTTTGCGATGCTTTTTAAAGACTAATTCAGACCACTAACCTTTTTCTAAAACAAGCGAAATTCGTTATCGCCGGCGTACTTTATTTAGGGTAATATTCGAGGAAACTTAACCGCAAAAAAATATGCATTTGACAACCCGATTTCGTCCATACAAACAACCAGGCGTGACCATGTCAAAGTATCCAAAATTATTAATCGATATATCGATGGCAAGGTCAGTCAATTTTATTATCATTATTGATTTTGTTAGTCACCATTACCAGTATTCGTATTCGTCAGACCTTTCGACATTGCTCATAATAGCAATAACCTGCGTTTTAATGTATTTTGTTATATAACTCAAGTGTTTTACGCCCAATATCACCCCAGTCAAAATCCTTTCTTATCTGTTTTGAAGCATTTTCTGAAACTTTCGTCAATAATTGCGGATCTTTCATAATTTTCAATAGCTTATCGGCCAAATCCTGATCATCCTGACTTTTGAACAGGAAACCGTTTTCATTATCTTTAATCACTTCTTTAAATGGCTTCAAATCCGAACACAACAGCGGTTTTCCATAGCTCATTGAAAGCAATAAAACACCACTTTGATAAATTTCCGTGTAGGGCAGAACAACAAGGTCGGCCCGTTCAAAAAAGCAAGCAACTTCCTCATCCGGAACGTATCTGAAATCAGTTTCAACAAATGCAGACAAGCCAAGTTCAGCAATCATATTTTCATAATTGGTTAAATCATATTTCCATGGTCGCCCGGCTATTAATAAGCGGATTTTTTTGTTGACTGCGGTTACGTGCGATATGCCCTTCAACAGCACATCCACTCCTTTTACCTTTTTTATTTGTCCAAAAAACAATATGGTAAATTGGTCTGAAGGGGGTATAGTTTTACGGTTAACAGAAATAAACGGAAGATAATTGCCATGTGGTATCACAGATAGTTCGCGAAGTTTAACTGACTTTTCTTTGATTATATCCCGGCTGGTGTAATTATGTACTATTACCCCATTAATCAGTCGGTAGCATAACTTTTCAATAAACTTTAGCGAATGACGATGAAACGAATTAACGTCGTGGACGGTTACAACTGACTTTAAACCGTAAAATTTAGCCATCAAAAGTATCACAAGGTCAATACCCCTAAAATAAAAAAAATGCAAGTGAACAATTTTAACCTTATTTTTCCTGGAATCAGCATATGCAACACCATGGCCCTTCATATAAAGCCATGTCTTCTTTAAAAAAGGAGAGGCCCAAAGGCCCTTAAAAATCAGTTTGCTTTGTACATTTTTATATGTCCTTACTGTCGTTTCATCGCTTGTATACAACAAAACATTCACACCATTCTCTGCTAATCCCTGAGCCAGGCCATAGTCATAATAGTCCATCGCGCCATGGCCGCCAACAGGCTCGATAATACTAATGGTCATAAATAAATGCTATATTAACTCGATCATTAAATGTACCTGTTGCGGACATCTCAATTAGTGAAGCTGCGGCAATTATACAATAAATCTTCGATCATCGAAAATGAAATTACACCTGTTTTGGCTTATTTGATAGGATGCACAGTGTAAAAAACTCAGATAATTTGAGCTCATATACGGTTGTTAAACAAAAAACATGTTTATGAAACAATCCGAATGGCATCCCTGGTTAATTTGGCGATGCTGCAATTGGCTTAGTGGATGGCGCATTTTCAATTTGCAGGACGGTCTCGCATTTTACACCCGGCAGGCAAACGAGAGGAAGATACTTGCGCCACCTCCGGCTGCGCTTAAACAATAAGAACCGTTTCGAGGTTATTCAAGTTGGACCGTTAAATCCCGAATCGTAATTTTTTGATCATTAAAGCGTTTTACTTAATACCTGACCATATTTAAAGGTCTTCCTTGTATACCTGTTATTTATTTTAATGTATTTTTGACTTAAACATAACTGATGAAAAATATGAGTAATAAAAAAATTATCCTGGTACTTTTGGTCATCGGGCCCCTATTATTATTTGCCATCGCAAGAAAAAAAAATCACAACAGTTCACTAAAAGATCATTCTTTAAAAGCTGTTTTGGAAAAGCCATCCAGGCCGCTGCCGTTGTATGGTTTTAATGACAATAAAATTTCGGGGTCAACCTGGTCCGACCCTGCCTTTAGTGACTCGGTGGTGTCATTACGTTTTAAAATTCTCAGATATCCCGGCGGCATTATAGGTGACTATTGGGATTGGAAAAAGGGATGGCTTATCGATGATGCCAACACCTCTTCATCAGACAGACCCGAGATGACTTCAACTCTATCTGAAAATTTAACAAGGTTCAAACGAAATCGGTATTTGCCGTCGGGGTTAAAGGATATTAAAGGTGTGCTTACAAAAACCGATGCCGCGGTGGTATTTAATTTAAACATGATAACCAGAACCCTGGACGATCAAATTGAAATGTTAAAATACGCTCAGTCGAAAGGCATACCAGTAAAATGGATCGAGTTGGGTAATGAATATAATAATAATGGGGATTTGGGAAGAAAGAAGTTTGCGACGTTAGATGAATATGCAAGTGCCTGCCGTACCTGGTTAAAAGCGCTTAAAGAAAATTTTCCGGATGCAAAAGTAGCAGTTATTGGTGGAAACAGACCTTACGCCAGCGATGTGCGGAACTGGAATAAAGACATCTTAAGAAAAGTGCCGGGTGCTGATGCAATAAACGGGCATTTTTATCCTTTTTGGAACAAAGTTGTTGACGACAACGGGATAAATTTTGAAAGCCTCGATAATGCTTACAGAGAAGATTTTGAGGCAAAGGGTTTCAACGGCCTGAATAAGGTGATATGGAACACTGAATACAATATACAGTGGATCTATCCTCAAACCAAGGATGATCATCTAAAATACGCGTTTACCTGGGGGCAGGCGTTATCAACTATATTGATGACCTCCTTATCTACCACACTTCCTACTAAAGCGCCGGAAATGGTATTGGACCATAATATTGCCGGTTGGCGTGGATTCGCAGCAGTTGATATGTTTAATAACAAGGTTGTAATATTGCCTAACGGAATCGGCTTTAGGGAATGGTGCAGGGCCAGCGAAAACAAAACCTCGATGACTCAAATTACTTTTAAGCAGTCAAATGGCGGCAATTCAAAGGATTTTGAAGTATTAGGCTGGCAATTCAAAGGTGATAAGGGCAAAACAAACCTCATTGTAAACTTTACGTCCGATCCCGTTAAAATCGATGTATCTGCAATAGCGGGCAGCGAAAAATATTACGAGCTAAATTATGCTGATAAGAATAAAACCATAAACAACTGGAATGATTACGATCATGCAAGAAAAGAGGTGACAAATAATACTATTGAATTGCCTCCCTATAGTATAGCAAGGTGGTAGCGGCGGGGTCACTTCGCTGAATTATTTAAGCCAGTGGCTCAGATCTCTATTGATCAACTGAGCAGTTTTAGTTATATCATCTTTGAAAATCGCTTGCATCTTTACTTTTAAGGCCGGGGAAAGAATTGGTTTTTTTTCTCTTTCGAAAAATACTTGTTTTATTTTATCCTGCAGCGGGCCGCCGAATAATTTTTTAACCACCTTGCGGACCGGCTTAAAGGTATATAGTTTTTTGATAAACAGACCCTTGGGGGCCAGGAAAACATTATGTTTCCGATCGGTGGCGGGCTGATATTTATCGTTGACGGATAAAAAAGTATAAATCTGTTTTACTACCTCGTCAATATCACTTTGAATATCTTCATAAAGAAAAACCCTTACCTGATTCTTCCCAAACGTATCGAGGTATCTTTTGACTTGTTCGTAGTAGCACCCCAAACTAATGAATTGTTGGTAAAATAAGTTCAGCTGCGAGTTTTTGTCGTGACCGGTATCAACAATCTCCTCTAATGTGTTACTTACAAAGCCCAACCTTTTATCCATCAGATAATGCGAAAAGCCCCGGTCAACCGGGTTCCGCAATACTATTATAATGCGCGCTTCGGGGTTGTAAGCCTTTATTTGGGCGGGAACCGACGCGTAAAACAAATAGGATACACTCGCCTCGCCAACAGCTTTTTCATTTGTTAAACCTGAAAATTGATCCTGATATGCCTCCGGCGTGATTACGTAATCGACGTTATAATACAAGCCCTGTTCCTTAATCTCTTTGTACGAAAAGTGATTGGTCTCTTTAATCGGAGACATATAAATTTCAGGGTGCTCTTCGAGATAATAATATAAAGATGTGGTTCCGGCTTTGGGGGTACCGACAATAAAAAAATTTGCCTTTTTATCCATATTTATAAACGATATCCATTTATCACAACTATTTTTCCATTAAAATATGCGACGGCTTGAAAGTATACCCTCATTCCTTCTAATCCGCCTTTACAGAGATAGGGTAAATTCCTATAGAACATTGCAGCGTAATTGATCTTAACGAGATACCATTCAGGACCCTTTAAATTGTTATGCGTTGTCAATAATGTGTTTAACCGTGTCGCGAGTGTAAAATGCAATGGGGCTTATCCGGATGCGCCAGGTGATTTCTTTTCTGACTTTTGCCGCCGCCGCGTACCTTTTGGGATACCTATTCATCAGGTACCAAATTAAATCCTGCCTTGGTAAGCCGAATGCTCAGTATCTTCCACATTCATAAAATAGCTGCTTATTAAAACCCTTAATTTTTTAAAATCCACTCTAAACATCAGCGCAACCACCGGGCGAACACGACCAGCCTGCTCTTTTTGGTTGCTTCTTCAATTGCTTCGCTGCTGATCGTCTATTTTTTTTGTCTGCCCAATTTCATGTTCGATTTTAAGATTCTATCCATATTGGCGGTAGTCTTTCAATGATCTCTATATTACTGAAAAGATCAGGTTTGTTTGGCAAAGTGAATGATCCTCCCAATTGTTTTAGACCCAATCCTGAACATATCCCAACGCCCTTTTAACAATAACCTAACGCTTTGGTAAATGAATGCGGGCCAGTAATAACTGCTAAAAGAAAAAAACTGTCTCTTTGAATATCTCTTTTTCGCTGTTATCCATTGGTTCGATTTCATATGGTAAAATACAAATTCCAATTTCGGATTTCCTGCTTTCATACCAAAATCTTGTCCCTCCTTTCTTTTTGCTGATCCCTGTACTTTGTGGTATATAACGCTACGGGATTCGTAATACATCTTTAAACCAGTGTCTATCATCCGCATAGAAAGTTCCAAATCTTCGCAGTAGATGAAGTAGTCATCGTCAAAACCTTTTATCTTTTCAATACAAGCACGTGAAAACATCATCACGCAACCGCATACATAATTTACATATTTTGATTTATCCGCCCCTTCTGCTGTAGGGTTTTTATCATAATCATAAATTTTGGGCCAGCATTTTCTGTAATTGATTTCTCCACCGCCATACCAAACCAGGTCACGGTTGTAGTCATACATTATTTTCGATGTTGTTATTCCTATTTTCGGGTCTATTTCAAAAGCGTCAACCAAGTATTTCAATGAATCTTTAGTAACGATCGTATCATTGTTTAATATTAATAAATAATCAAAATCAATGTTTTCAAACGCCCATTGAATGCCGGCATTATTTGCTTTGCCGAAACCTATATTAGTTTCGTTTTTGACGATTTTCAATTTTGGATAAATGTCGTGCAGGGTGTTCACATCTATCTTTTCAGATGAAGCGTTGTCAACTACCACCACGAACGGTAGCTCTTCCCCTGTATCCAAAATGCTTTGTAAACAAGCACTGGTGTCAGCATATCCGTTAGTATTAATTAAGATTATCACTACTGTTGGTGCCATTGTTAAAATATAATTTTAAGATGTTATTAACTAATGCTATTTAATTATTTCGATATCACTGTATACAGAATGGGGGTAAAGTATTTCTTCGGTTGAATTGTTATCAGCAATAATTATAAATGCATTACTTGGTTTTTCAGTCGAGTTTGTAAATTCGATGGTATCATTGTTTGTATTAAAATTTACTAATATTACTGCAGTATTATGCATTCTGGACCGTTTCGTTATACTTAAACAAGTTAAATTGATCCCTAAAGTTTTCATTTACAAGGGTTCGGATAGACAAAGCGACCAGGAAGAAAAAGAAATAAAACGTATCCAGCTCCCCCGTGGCCAATATGAAAATAATGTACCCCCCGATCATTGCTATCGTGCTGTTAATTAAATAGCCATATTGTTTGAAAGCAGGCGCTTTCCGCAGTTTGAAAAAATATCTAACCAGGAAAAAAAAGAACAAAATGTATCCGCAGATACCAATTATACCTGCATCCATCATTAGTTGGAAAAGAAAACTCTCGGCTCCGTGCAGACCGGTTACTGATCCTGAGATAACCAATGAAGCAGTATAGCCTATACCATGTCCAAAGTACGGCGATTGAATGAATATCAGGTATGTGGTGGCCAGCTGGGCGAGCCGAAGGCTTATTGAACTTCCGCCAACGGCCGTCGTGGTTTGCCCGCTAAGCGTTTGGAAGACGGACGCTAATGTTTGACTGTAATCAGAAAATAACGGTGAGGCCCATATCGCAAGAAAGAATAGAACACAGAGAGACAGAACCGTGACAATTTTATGCCGCGGTTTAAACAATAAAAACATGATGACCGAGGAGACGAGCAGTTCGAGCATCCCCGATCGCGAATTGGATAAAACAATATTGACGACCACCATACCCAACAGAATCAGGTAATAGTTTCGTTTCTTTTTTGAATTAAAAATAAGCCAGATCAAAAATGGAGCGACCATTGCCAAATGGCCGCCATATCTTATAGGGTGGTTAAATACAGATTGGTCTCTCGATCGTGTGTCGCCGCGATGGGTCTCCTGGTTATAATTAAAAATTAACTGGATGTTTTCCGTATCTTGAAAGTGGCTGCCTACAAACTCAATATAGGGATTGCTATTAGTAAAAAGGCAAAAAAAACCGTAAATGCAAATGGCATAAAAAAAACGCAGTAAATAGCGAAAAGCAAACCTCGTATCCTTTTCCTTTTTAAACGTAACCCAAACTATCAGACCTAAAAAAAACTTTGAGATCATTTCAACCAGCAACTTGTAAAACCCCACCCCGGCGTTCAGGAAAGTAACTAAAAGCAAAACAACCAATAAAAATATCAGGATTCCCTTAATTGGCAATTTCACGATATTTTTTCGTTCGCTTTTAAAAAGCACTAACCTGCCAATGAAATACACAGAAAATATAACTATCGCAACGGTACGGATCGGTAAACTGCCCAGTTGCACAGCACTTGGAATAAAAATGCAAATAAAAGTGAGTACCATTACTGCATACTTTTCATTAACGAATAGTAGTACAAAAAAAATTACTAATGGTAAAATTGCTAATATCATCTTTTAATAAAGTTACTGTGCCGGATAAATGCAGTTAAAAATTCAGAACATATCCATATTCGAGGTTAAACACTTACCGTTCCGGCCATTTACATTTAACCTTCATTCAAAACCAAATCCTGCTTTAGTTTGTCTTCACAAAGCAGCTACCTGCAAGCTTGCCCGCCTTTGCTTATTCTAAAGTAGTTTTCAATGTCTCAAACTTTTCTAACACCTCATCGGCTTTTTTGCGCAATGAACTTTTGTAATTGAACACCTGGGCATTCCTGCCTTTCATCGACTCGTTAGAAAAAACATTTTCCATGGAAATCTTTTTTAACCTAAAGCCCCAGTCACGGGTTATTGTGTCATAAATAAGATCAAAATCTTTTAATAAGTCCCCCACGCTAAAAATAAGTATCTTTTTCGAGCCTTTCTTTTTTTGGATATATTCAAACAGATCATTGTTATATCTGATCCAGGCTTCAAGGAATTTATTATAATGATATGTTTTGTTTATCCGGTACGATATTAGTTCAATTATTCTTGCCGGGATATACACCTTTTTGACAGCCTTTCTTAATGCAGATTCGCGCCGGTACAATGAATCAACTACTTCATCGTAATGCCTGTAGATTACTATAGCGTATCCATCAGGCAAAAGTTTATCCCACAGGGACATAAACAAGCATGTCCTTGGCTCCTTCCAACCCCATTGAGGCAAATCCTTACGGTCCTCAAGTATCTTCTCCGCTTTTTTTATCATTTTGTCGGATATAACGAGCTTTTGTTCTAATGAGGTTACATATGTACAATGGTTGGCTTTTAATATCTGCTCATGAAAATTAAAAAAATCGTAATCCTCAAAATGACCAAATTTATTTGAAGTATCCTCTCCCATCAACCTCTCTCCAACATTTAGCCCGCACGCACTTAACCATTGCGTTAACATGGACGTACCAGACCGATGCATTCCTAAAATCATCAATACTTTCGACATTCTCCTAATTGTTAAATCTCAACTAACTAAAGCCGCCTTCAAAACTAAAACCTTTTAGTTTCAAAATCATCAGCAAAAACATGCACTCATATGCACGCCTGGCAGCAGGAGTACCTTCTATCCAAGCAGATTTGGTAAACTGCTAAATCCAAAATATTTTTTTACATAAAAAACCATCGTAAAATTCTGTAAGCACCAGCAAAAGGTTGTGGCAATAGCAGCGCCCGTAACACCATAGCGCGGAATCAACAACAAATTCAGGATAATCTGTATCGTTATTACGCCCAACAAAATATTCTGAACAGTTTTTTGGTGGCCGGTCATTTGCAGGAGCACCCCTACCGAACCGGTAAACACATTCACCAGCGCGCCAAAAGTTAAAATCATAAATGCTATCCACCCGGTCGCAAATTCGGCTCCGAAAATACTTAGCAAAAACTTGGGGAATAACAAGTAAATAATAACTATAGGAAGTGTAGTGAAAAAAATTGTTTTGGTAGTTTTTTGTACATTCTGTGAAAGGCTGACATAATCGCCTTTAAAATAATACTCTGAAAATTTTGCAGCCGATATTGTATTAACTGCCTGGAGAGATAATGATGCTACCATCGCATATTTTACGCAAATATTGAATATCCCCACATCTGCGGTGTTTCCTAAAATACCCAAAAGTAATTGATCAACCCATGTGCCAATAAAGATGGCAGACTCCGCCAGCAAAAGCGGGTACGATTTATAAAAAAGTTCTTTTGTTGACTTGTTGTGTTTTTCATCGTATAATAGCTCGCCCTGGCCGGATGCTGATGATGCTTTATTCCAGTAAATATAACCGATCACCACGGTTATGATGGTTGACAGAAAAAAGGTATACTCCGGAAGCTCCGAAAATTCTTTCGAATTCTTATGAACAAAAACCAAAAATAACGGCAACAAAATAAAATTCAGGATCGGGAGAGCTGAACTGCGCAAAAACGTAGACATGCCGATTCTTTTTAATCCCCGTAATGACTGGGAATAATATAAACCCAATGCCATGGGGATAATAAAAACGCTGGAAATTACGACAGATTTACTGGACAGTTTTAGCAATATACCCAGCGGCTTGCACAAGCCGATACTTACAACAGTCACAATCGTTCCGATTAAGAGCAATAAACCCAAAAGCCTCTTATTTACCTGGAGTATATTGCCCCAAAGTTTTTCGGAAGAAAAGGCAGCGGTAAGCTGAAGCATAGTTGTATCTGTTCCAAAACGGGTAATAATACTGCCTACACGTATAAAAAGGGTTACAATAATATACTCGCCATATATTTCAGCAGTAGAAGTTTTATAAATGACGGAGATAAGAAAAACGAATAAATATCCTACACCTAAACCTGCCAGATTGACTATGAACGCTGTTAGCCCACCCCGTGCTATTTCTTTTAAATCTTTATCAGCCCCAATCTTACTCCGTAACTTTGAAAAGAAATTTGAGAATAGACTCATCGCCACTTGTTAATAACCCCCTTGTTAACGGAATTTAATTTTTAGATTTATAGAATATCACTTTTTCAGATATCAAAAAAACCAAATTTTTTTAAATTAAATACCGGTTATTAATCCGTCTTTTTTTTGCGGCTAAAGGTCTTTTTTAATTTCCCTTTAAAACCTTTGTCTTCGTCGGTTTCGCTTTGATAATAACCATAACCGTAGCCGTAGCCATAGCCATAGCCGTAGCCGTAGCCGTAGCCATAACCATAGCCGTTTTTAACTTCTATATCATTAACTACTATACTTATTTTCTTCATCTTATTATTAGCATAAAGATCTTGAGGGATGTTGAGTTGATCCTTCAAAGTATAGTTCTGTCGTACTATATACAACGTCATATCCGAAAAGCGGTTCATTAGTTGAGCATCCGTAACCAAGCCAACGGGCGGGGCGTCAACCAGGATGTAATCAAACTCATCCCTTAATTTCAACAGCAAATCATCGGTCCGCTCATTCAGAATTAATTCGGAAGGATTAGGCGGAATAGGACCTGATGAAATAACGAAAAGGCTTTCGTGTAAGCCTGACGGCTTTATTATTGACTTCCTTGACATTTCAGCTGAAATGATGTAGTTTGAAAAACCATTATTATTGTCGAGTCCGAAATAAGTGGAAATTTTGGGCTTACGCATGTCCAACTCCATTAGTAATACCCTTTTGCCTGAAATTGCGAGCGCTCCGGCGAGATTTATCGTGGTGAACGATTTACCCTCACCTGACATGCTGGATGTAACCAAAATAACTTTTTCATCCGCTTTATTTATAAAGAATTGAAGATTGGTGCGCAGCGCCCTGAACTGCTCAGCAATAGCAGATCGGGTTGAATTTAAAACAACCATGCTTTGCGCAGTTTTATCGTGACTAACCTCGCCACTGATCGGCACCTCCGTATTTTTGGTAATGTCTTCGCGTGTTAATATCTTCGTATTTAAACTATCCTTAACAAAAATCCTGGCCACGGGAAACGCTAATGCTAATATTACCGCTCCGGCTGCAACCAATATTGGGTTAGGGCTATAAGGTTTGTAATCGGACTTAGGAGGATCGACAATTGTTGCAATAGATATATTGGATGTTTTCGAAATTTCCGTTTCCTCTTTGGTTTGAAGTAAATAGGTATAAATAGTTTGTTGAATTGCCTGCTGCCTTTCCAAGTCCAGGTAAATTTTTTCCTTTGGTGGAACGTTTGTTATCTGGTTTGTGAATTGACCCGTTCTTTGTTTTAGATGTGCGTCAGTAATCTGGAGTGATTTTTCAGTATTGTTCAGATATTTTATCATGTCCTTTCTCAGCGTAACTATCCGCTCTTCAAGGTTTTTCATATACGGGTTATCGGCAGTAACAGATAGCCCCTGCCTGTCACGTTCGGCAATCAAACCATTATAGTTTGATATTAATCCAGCTAGTATTAAATCGCCAGGGACAATTGCATTAGGAACCACCGTTTTGTTGTTCTTCTCATCATTTAGATAGTCGAGTAAGGATTGGGTAACTGACAATACGATTGCATTTTTAGCCATTTGGTCTGAATAAACGGCTGTATTATCAACTAACAGCTTACCTTGTTCAGTCAAGTCTCCCAGAAGTGTATTTTTTTGCTTGAAATTCTGAACATTTGTTTCAATACCTTCCAGATTTCTTCCAACAACCCGAAGCCGGCCGTCGATAAAACTAATAGTGCTATCAGCAACTTGATTTTTCAGCCGGACGTTTTGTCGTTGGTAGGTCCTTATTAAATCGTTTAATATATTTTCTCCTTCGCGTGGAATTGGATAATCAAAAACCAGGTCAATAGTTGAAACCGTGGTACTGGTTACCGTAATGGTTAAGATTTGCTGAAGATCATAAACTCTTTGATCCACCGACTCAATGTCAAATCGGTAACTATCATTCCCGAAGGAAAATGGAGAATTTAATGATATGTTAATTATCCCAACTCCGGCTACAAAAAACGGCTTGTCATAATTTACAACGGTATCAACTTTATGGGTACTCAGATCCGGGAATGTTTCCTTGTATTTAAGGGCAACTTTTTTATTGTCAATGTAATCCACTTTGAATTTAGTGGTTTCTATTGTATCGACGGGTTTAAGTATCGAAACTGTCACAGGGTTTCGGTTTATTTCGAGGTCTGTTACTAAACGCCGCTGATAATAAATAATATTTAGATTCATATCGCGAACGACACTCTCCATTAAATGTCTGGTCTGAAGCATCTGGGCTTCATTATCAACGTTATTCTTTAGATTCAGCAACGAGCTCAAGTCTAACATCGAACTGCTTGAGCTGGCAATTGAACTCGCATTGCTGCTTCCGTCGTCTATTAAAATCTCGCTTGTTATATTATAAGCGGGGGCTTTGTAATACATAACTAATGCTGCTAGTAAACCGCAAACAATGAAGCTAATTAAGAATACCCACCAGCTAGCGATTAGCTTTCCGAGAAACCCTTTTATATCAAAGCTTTCCTCATCATCACCAATATCAAATGGTTTGTTGCTACTTATGTTGGATTTTTTAATCATAATTAAGTGATAAAAATTTTAAAATATTCCTTATTTAGCCAATCGTAAATACAAGAATAAACCAGTTAAAATTGATGCAGCGATAGTAATTACCCTCGTCTGCTCTGCATCAGCCTGAATTGCTTTTGACCTGTTAGGCTCGACATAAACAACGTCATTTTGCCGAAGATAAAAATAAGGCGATTTAAACAAGTCAGCGCTGTTTAAATTCAGCCGGCAAAGTTCCTTTTTCCCATTATTTTCCCGAATGACCAAAACGTTTTCACGGCGGCCGTAAATTGTCAGGTCGCCCGCCATGCCTAATGCATCAAGGACCGACACTTTTTCGTTAGGAACTGTAAAAGTGGAAGGATGCACCACTTCACCCAAAACAGTTATTTGAAAATTAGCAAACCTCAACTGCACATCCGTGTCTTTGTAATACTTGTCGGCTTTACTCTTAATTAACTCTTTTGCTTGGTATGAAGTTAAACCAGCTACGTGAACATCGCCAATTATGGGAAAAGAAATATTACCGTTTTTATCAACCTGCAGACCAGGAACGAGTTGAGGGACGCTGATATTCGATGCGGCAACAGGTACTACGGAGGCCTGGTTTACCGCTGCTGCAGTAGTAGGATCAATTGTTACAATTGTTACAGAGAGAATATCATCGGGTCTGATAATCGGGTCTGCGTAAGGGGCATCCGACACCAATTTCCGTGTAGTGCTATCCGGTATATCTTGAAAATAAGGCACGTTTTTTAACGAGGTGCAGGAAGGCAGGGACATTATTATACTAAAAGCAATTAAAATTTGCGGTAAATATTTCCAGTATTTGCTCATATTTTTGATGGTGTTAACAAAATTTATTTAAGAGTGAATCGTTCCCGCTGCAACAGTTTCATTTGTTGATTCATCGATAAGTATCAATGATCCGGTAACACGATTTTTGCGATATTCATCGAAAATTAATGGATTTGTTGTACGCATTCTAACCCTTGCCATATCGTTCATTTTGATATCATTATCCTGTTCAAGCCGTTGCATTGTATTTATGTCGATTTTATAAACCACTTCTCTTATTATTGCCATTACCTCGCGAGTGGTGCTTTTTAAAAAATATTTGGCACCGGGACGGGGCGGTTTGACCGACATCCAGCAGATCAATGCGTCGATATCCTGCCCAACCTCAGGTCGATTATTGTTTTTAACGATCATATCGCCGCGGCTCACATCTACGTCGTCTTCCAGGCAAATTGTAACGGACATTGGCGCAAAGGCCTCTTCAATTTCACCCTGGTACGTGTCAATCGATTTTATTTTTGAGGTTAATCCAGAAGGCAGAATCGTTACATTATCACCTTTCCTGAAAATTCCACCTGCCAGCCGGCCGGCATACCCCCGATAATCATGATATTTTTCCGCATGGGGACGAATTATTGTCTGAACGGGAAAGCGCGCATCCAGGTGATTCTGATCACTGCCAATATGCAACGTTTCAAGTGTATCCAGCAAACTTGCACCACGGTACCAATCCATTTCTGCTGACCGGTTTACCACATTATCGCCATTTAACGCGCTAATTGGGATGTATCGTATATCTTTAATATCCAGTTTGCTCGCAAATTCATGATATTCTTCCACTACTTTGTTGAATGTTTCTTCGGAATATTCAACCAGATCCATCTTGTTGATACAAACAATTATATGTGGAATTTTTAGAAGCGAGGCAATAAAGGAGTGTCGACAGGTTTGTTCTATCACCCCGTGTCGGGCGTCAATAAGCAAAAGCGCCACATTTGCGGTTGACGCCCCCGTAACCATATTACGCGTGTACTGGATGTGGCCCGGTGTGTCGGCAATGATAAATTTACGTTTAGGCGTTGCAAAATACCGGTAAGCAACATCAATGGTGATTCCCTGTTCTCTCTCAGACCGCAAACCGTCGGTAAGCAATGAAAGATCAACATGCTGAAGGCCCTTTCTCGCACTGGATTGCTTTACAGCCGCCATCTGGTCTTCAAAAATTGATTTTGAATCATATAATAAGCGCCCGATTAACGTGCTTTTTCCATCATCGACACTGCCTGCAGTCGTAAAGCGAAGTAATTCCATATAGTTTCCGGCGAATATATTGATATTATTTTAATTTCCCGTTAGGAGTAACCCAGGGGCAATTCCCATTATATTATCTTTTTATTTATTCCACATTTAAAAATAACCCTGCCGCTTGCGGTCTTCCATCGAAGTGTCCGAGCGTTTATCGTCGCTGCGGTTTCCGCGCTCGGTACTTCGCGTGGCAGATACCTCCATCACGATTTTTTCGATCGTATCGGCTTCTGACTCAATACCTCCGGTTATAGTAATATCGCCGAGCGTGCGAAAACGCATATATTTTAATTCCAGTTTCTCCCCTTCTCTTAAAGCCAAAAATTCTGAATTCGGAAGCCAGGACCCATCACGAAAAACCGCTTCCCGATGATGGGCAAAATATAATGACGGGATTTCGATCTTTTCCTGTGCTATATAGTTCCAAACGTCCATTTCTGTCCAATTGCTGATAGGAAAAACCCTAAAATGCTCACCCATTCGCTTGCGGCCATTAAAAATATTCCATAGCTCGGGCCGTTGATTTTTAGGGTCCCACTGACCAAACTCGTCCCTGTGGCTAAAAAATCTTTCTTTAGCCCTGGCCTTCTCTTCATCACGGCGCGCGCCACCGATCGCAGCATCTATCTTATGCTGTTCAATAGCATCAAGCAAAGTGACTATCTGCAGTTCATTGCGGCTTGCATTTATACCCATTTCTTCAGTAGCCCGTCCTTTATCTATCGCCTCTTGAACAGAGCCGACGATGAGTTGCACACCAAGGTCCGCTACCAACTTATCACGGAATTCGATAGTTTCGATAAAGTTATGCCCGGTGTCGATATGAATTAACGGCATCGGTATTTTGGCCGGCCAAAATGCTTTTTTTGCTAAATGAGTGATAACAATTGAGTCTTTTCCACCAGAAAACAATATTGCCGGTCTGTCAAATTGCGCCACGACTTCCCTGATGACGAAAATGGCTTCCGATTCAAGCTCCTGGAGGCTGGTAAGATAATATTTATTAAGCATAAAATTAATTTTCTGCCTTGAGCTTAGGCATGATGTATTCCAAAATTGAATTTACTGATTGCTCCAAAGGTTGGGTAGCGGTGTTAATATAAATTTCGGCAGAAGTTGGGGCTTCAAACGGAGAACTTATTCCGGTGAAGTTACTGATCTCACCATTTCTTGCTTTTTGATATAACCCTTTCACATCCCGCTGCTCGCAGACATCCAGCGGCGTGTCAACAAATATCTCAATAAACGACTCGCCCAGCAAATTGCGCAACCATTGCCGGTCGCGCCGGTACGGCGAAATAAAAGTAGCGATTGCCACTAAACCCGCGTCACAAATTAATTTAACCACTTCACCTATCCTTCTCAAATTCTCAGCGCGATCCTCTTCTGTAAACGACAAATCATTGCAAAGTCCCTTCCTGATATTATCGCCGTCCAGTATAAACGTTTTTATATCACGTTCAAACAATTCCTGCTCAATAATATTGGCAATGGTGCTTTTTCCTGAACCCGAAAGTCCGGTAAACCAAAGGCATATTGCTTTGTGGCCATTGGCCTTCTCCCGGTCAGCCCGTTTTAACTTGTATGAATGCTCGACAATGTGGAGTTTCTCTTTCATTGAAACATTTTTACTTTTATTGCGAAACGGTTTGGAAATCCTCTCATTACCTAAGCAGCACTCCGATTATTTAACTCGTCATTTTTAATATTGCCCAGAAACCACAAACCATGGATTCAGCATATTTTCTTTATTATATTTTAATTCACGCCCGGTTGTGTAGTCATAAACCCGACAGGCCGAATAATGGGCAATTGCATGGGCCGCCGCTGTATCCCATTCCATTGTTGGCGCCAGTCGTGGATAAACATGTGCCTTTCGTTCAGCTACCAGGCATAACTTAATTGAACTTCCTGAACTTATCAGATTCACGTCCCCAAGTTCTTCCTGCTTTTTACTTACGAACTCTTCAGTTTCTTTGGTTGAATGTGAGCGGCTGGCAACTATGGTAAATATTGTTGGATACTGACTGTCAGTTAATGACTCCGCCCGCTCAAAAAGCGCATTTATATCACTTTCGTCAAAATCTTCTTCAATATTAACCTTAAAGCTGCCTATCTTCTCGGAAGCAAAATACAGAACCCTGGTAACCGGAACGTATACAACGCCAATAACCGGCGTATCCAGCGCAATTAACGCTATGTTGACGGTAAATTCGCCGTTCTTTTTAATAAATTCTTTCGTCCCGTCAAGCGGATCGATCAGCCAGAATAACTCCCACTTTGATCTGTCGTTGTAAGGTACCGTTTTTCCCTCTTCACTCAAAACAGGTAATCCCGACATCTTCAAACCTTCCACGATCACCATGTGTGAATTCCTGTCCGCCTTCGTCAGTGGTGATTGGTCGGCCTTAAACTCAATTCCGTGCTCATCTTCGCGGTATACTTTTAGTATTTCATCGCCTGCTCTGATAGCGGCAAGCACAGCTAGTCGTAAATTTAACTCCATAGGTAGATGGTGGTTAAGTTTTTTTTAACGTTTTTACAAAAACAAAGCTAAAATAGAAATAAAAATGCAAAAATCATAAGTTTTTTTTATTCTGCTTAAAAATTTAATATTACTAAGAAGGATTTATTAACATATAATTTTTTATTAATGTATGGATTTATCTATGCCTGGCCCATCGTACCCCCAAAGTTCATTGGGAACCCAGTTGGTTCCTGCTGAATTTTTACGCGTCCGTTTGCCGTTTCAAACTTTTCCAAATTATCCTGTAAAGCGATAGATAAACGCTTTGCATGCTCCGGCGTCAGAATTATCCTCGATTTTACTTTGGCCTTGGGAACTCCGGGCATAATCCTTATAAAATCCAGAACAAACTCTGAACTCGAATGAGTAATTATGGCCAGATTGGAATAAATACCCTCTGCCATTTCCTCAGAGAGCTCAATATTCAACTGATTTTCATTTTGCTCTTCCATCGCGCTAAAATAGCAAAGCCTTCGGACTTGAACGAAAGCTTTACAAAATATTTCTATATAGCTAAATATAAAACGACTATATTTAAAGATATTTTCTATTGGTTAAATTATAGTCTGCCATCAACTATGTCCCGGTCTAAAATGGCCTTCGTGTCAAAAACAACTGTTGCCGGCATTATCAGTTTGCCGAGATCGAAGTGTGTAAACTCATTGTGAGCCACCGCTAATATTATTGCGTTATATTGTTTGCCGGTTTCTAAGGAGCGTAAATCAGTCAGCTCGATCCCAAATTGGGACTTTACCTCTTCCTTACTGGCCCATGGATCGTAAATATCTACATCCAATCCAAACTGGGTCAATTCATTATAAATATCAATAACCTGCGAGTTGCGGATGTCGGGACAATTTTCTTTAAAGGTTACACCCAGTATTAACGCCCTGGAACCAACAATGTCGTGGCCTTTTTTGATGAGCATCTTTATCACTTTATTGGCAACAAAAACCCCCATATTATCATTAACGCGCCTGCCGGATAGAATTACCTGTGGTTGATAACCCAGCGATTCCGCCTTATGCGCTAGGTAATACGGGTCAACGCCTATACAATGGCCGCCGACCAACCCGGGTTTATATTTTAAGAAATTCCATTTGGTGGCGGCAGCAGCCAAAACATCATTTGTATCGACGCCAATCAGATCGAAAATGAGTGCTAGTTCGTTTACAAAAGAGATATTTACATCGCGTTGGGCATTTTCTATTGCCTTCGACGCTTCGGCCACTTTTATGCTGGGCGCTTTGTAAGTCCCGGCTTCAATGATAGAACCATACAATTGGTCGACGAAATCGGCAACAGCCGGCGTTGAACCTGACGTTACTTTTATAATTTTAGTTAATGTGTTTATTTTGTCGCCCGGATTTATGCGCTCAGGCGAATACCCGCAAAAGAAATCCACGTTAAACACCATCCCTGAATGAGCTTCCAATACAGGAACGCAATCCTCTTCGGTACAACCGGGGTACACGGTTGATTCATAAATTACAATATCATTTTTTTTGAGTACCGACCCTATGATCCCGGAAGCAGACAACAGCGGTTTCAGATCAGGCGATTTAAAATGATCGACCGGTGTAGGAACAGTAACGATAAAAATGTTGCACGACCTTAAATCCCCCACATTTGACGAAAACGTTAGCCCGGTTTCGTCAGTTATGCTTAATACTTTTTTTAACGCATTAACGTCCGCCTCGCCGGTACTGTCGTTTCCACGCAACAAATCATTTATCCTTGTGGTATTGATATCAAAGCCTAAAACTTTATACTTTTTGGCAAATTCGATAGACAAAGGCAGGCCAACATATCCTAAACCGATCACGGCAATCCTGGCAGCCTTTAAATCAAATTTTTCCATTCGGCATCTTTATTTGGGGGCCGCAATCTACCCCTTTTAATTTTTATTTACAATCAGGGCGCCGTAAAGCCAGGAAACGGTATTTACAATTAAATGATCTTATCCCACAATCAGGGTTTTAAACCACGTGGACCTTGCATACGCTCTTTACTGTTTGTTTCATTGCCCCCAATTCTGTTGCGCGTGCCATTGTGGCTCAAAAGCGCGAGGATAACCATGCCCCGCTGACCGGTAACAGACTGCTGATTTTACGGCTTTTTTGCATTCCGGATCTAACTATCGTATTTTTAAATCCCAATGAGCACAGTTTGTTGCCTATCAGCTATTAATAGAATATTTGTATATGAAAAATGTTACCGGAGTACCCCAGCTATTTTTAAGATTAGCCCTTGCCATTATATTTATAATGGCTGTAATGGACAGATTTGGCTGGCTTGGAGCGCCCGGTGTCAAAGACGTATCGTGGGGCGACTGGAAGCACTTTGTAGATTATACGAATACATTGGTGCCTTTTGTGAGCAGACCTATCGCAAATTTTTTAGCTATACTTGCAACAGTTGCAGAAACAACATTTGCAATATGCCTGATTATTGGCTTAAAGGTCAAACAAGTTGCCTTAGGTGTCGCTATGCTAACCCTATGCTTTGGCCTGTGCATGGCCATATTTGTAAGCATTGGAGCACCATTTAATTACCCCGTTTTTGTGTTCACCGGTTCAGGTTTAGTGCTTTCAGGGCTCAACCGTTACCGTTGGAGTGTCGACGATTATTTAGCAGGCAAGGCGTATAATTGACTTGCATTCATGTCGAACTATTAAAATCTGTAAACCGGTTAAGCAAAAAAGCCTCCGCTTTACAGCGAAGGCTTTATAGATTTAATATTTAAGACACGATTACGCCTCCAGCTCTTCAGCTTTCGAAGCCATCAGACGGTCGAACTCTTCCTGCGACCCTACGCGGATATTTTCATACTCGCGCAGACCGGTTCCGGATGGGATTAAGTGACCAACGATAACGTTCTCTTTCAGGCCAAGCATCAAGTCTTTTTTACCTGCTATGGCTGCTTCGTTCAGTACTTTTGTAGTTTCCTGGAACGAGGCGGCAGAGATGAACGACTTGGTACCCAACGATGCCCTGGTGATACCTTGCAGTATCGGGCTTGATGTTGCCGGGATAGCATCGCGAACTTCAGCCAATTTTTGATCCTTGCGTTTCAAAATTGAATTTTCGTCGCGCAGCCTCCTTACCGAAACGATCTGACCCGGTTTCAGGTTCTCCGAATCACCCGGATCAACAATCACCTTTTTGTCAAATATTTCGTCGTTCTCTATCATAAAGTCCCAGCTGTCAACGGCTTCCCTTTCAAGGAAACGGGTGTCGCCAGCGTCTTCAATAGCGACCTTTTGCATCATCTGGTGTACAATCACTTCAAAGTGTTTGTCGTTGATCTTCACACCCTGCAAGCGGTAAACTTCCTGTATACCATTCACCAGGTATTCCTGCACTGCAGCCGGGCCTTTGATGGCCAGGATGTCGGATGGCGAAATAGAACCGTCGGAAAGCGGCATGCCTGCTTTTACAAAGTCGTTATCCTGAACAAGGATATGTTTTGACAACGGAACAAGGTATTTTTTGATCTGCCCGTCTTTCGACTCGATAGTGATCTCGCGGTTACCACGTTTAACGCCGCCAAGCGTTACCACGCCGTCAATCTCGGTTACTACAGCAGGGTTGGATGGATTACGTGCTTCAAACAGCTCCGTTACGCGTGGCAAGCCACCGGTGATGTCGCGGGTTTTACCGGTTGAACGCGGTATTTTGGCAATAACCTGCCCTGTTTGCAATTTCTCGCCTTCATCAACAGCGATGTGCGCGCCAACAGGAATATTGTAGCCCTTAATGATGTTCCCTTTTCCGTCCGCAACCTGGATAACCGGGTTTTTAGATTTGTCGCGGGTGTCGATGATCACTTTCTCACGGTGGCCAGTTTGCTCGTCCGACTCTTCGCGGAAAGTGATACCTTCCAGCACTGCCTCAAACTTAGCAACACCCGCAAACTCGGAAATAATTACCGCGTTGTACGGATCCCATGAACAGATACGGTCACCACGACTGATCTTGCTGCCGTCTTTTACATACAGGTATGAGCCGTAGGGGATGTTATTGGTAACAATAACCTTGTTAGTGCCCGGCTCAAGGATACGGAACTCGCCCGAACGGCCCAGCACCACATCAACTTTACCTTCTTCAGTAGTGAATTCAACGGTACGAACGTTTTCAAATTCGATAACACCGTCAAACCTTGCATTGATCTGCGACTCAGCGGCGATGTTAGATGCCGTACCACCTACGTGGAATGTACGCAAGGTTAACTGTGTACCCGGCTCGCCGATGGACTGTGCGGCAATTACACCCACAGCCTCGCCCTTTTGCACACGTTTGCCGCTTGCCAGGTTACGTCCGTAGCATAATGCGCAAACACCACGTTTGCTTTCGCAGGTCAGTACTGACCGGATCTCGATGCCTTCCAGCGGCGAGTTTTCTATCGCCTTGGCAATATCCTCCTCAATGTCCTGACCTGCAGATACCAACAGTTCATTGGTGATCGGATCATAAACATCGTATAGCGAGGTACGGCCCAAAATACGCTCGTGTAATGGCTCTACAATGTCCTCATTATCTTTAAGGGCAGTTGTGTAAATACCTCTTAACGTTCCGCAATCTGTTTCGCCTACGATCATATCCTGCGCCACGTCATGCAAACGACGGGTTAAGTAACCCGCATCAGCTGTCTTTAACGCTGTATCCGCCAAACCTTTACGTGCACCGTGGGTAGAGATGAAGTACTCCAAAACCGACAAACCTTCCTTAAAGTTGGAGAGGATAGGGTTTTCGATAATTTCACCACCTGAACCTGATTTTTGAGGCTTTGCCATCAAACCACGCATACCTGCCAGCTGACGGATCTGTTCTTTCGAACCACGGGCGCCTGAATCCAGCATCATATAAACAGAGTTGAAGCCCTGGTTATCGGTCGACAGGATCTCCATCACATTCGCGGTTAAGCGGTTGTTGATACGGGTCCAGATATCGATGATCTGGTTGTAACGCTCGTTATTGGTAATGAAACCCATATTATAGTTGCCCATAACCTCCTCCACTTGTTTGGAAGCGGTTTCGATCAGGGTAACTTTTTCGGCAGGAATATTAATATCCTTAAGGTTAAACGATAAACCACCCTGGAATGCCATTTTGAAACCTAATTCCTTAATATCGTCAAGGAATTGCGCGGCCCGGGCCATACCGGTGATCTTTACTACTTCGCCGATAATATCACGCAGTGATTTTTTGGTAAGCAGTTCATTTATATAACCCACTTCGCGTGGTACATGCTGGTTAAACAGCACGCGGCCTACGGTGGTGTCGATAATTTTATTTACAATGTTACCATCCCTTTCCTTAACGTCAACCTTAACCTTGATAAAGGCATGCAGGTCGATCATTTTTTCGTTGTAGGCGATGATCACTTCTTCCGAAGAGTAAAAAGTCAACCCCTCACCCTTTACGGTGCGGCCGGCATCCGTTTTACGGCCTTTGGTTATGTAGTACAAACCAAGCACCATGTCCTGCGATGGTACAGTAATAGGCGTACCGTTGGCAGGGTTAAGGATGTTGTGCGATGCAAGCATCAACACCTGGGCTTCCAAAATTGCCGCGTTACCAAGTGGTACGTGAACAGCCATCTGGTCACCGTCAAAGTCGGCGTTGAACGCGGTACAGGTTAAGGGGTGCAGTTGGATGGCCTTACCTTCAACCAGTTTCGGCTGGAAAGCCTGGATACCCAACCTGTGCAGCGTTGGCGCACGGTTTAGTAACACGGGGTGGCCTTTCAGCACGTTTTCCAAAATATCCCAAACCAACGGGTCCTTACGGTCCACTATTTTTTTGGCTGATTTTACAGTTTTAACCACACCGCGCTCAATCATCTTGCGGATGATAAATGGTTTGAACAGTTCGGCTGCCATATCTTTTGGCAAACCGCACTCATGCAGTTTGAGGTTAGGACCTACAACAATTACCGAACGCGCAGAATAGTCGACACGTTTACCCAAAAGGTTCTGGCGGAAACGGCCTTGTTTACCTTTCAGGATGTCTGAAAGCGATTTCAAGGCCCGGTTACCTTCGGTTTTCACCGCGTTAACCTTACGCGAGTTATCAAACAACGAGTCAACTGCTTCCTGCAACATACGTTTTTCGTTACGCAAGATCACCTCAGGTGCTTTTATCTCGATCAGTCTTTTCAAACGGTTGTTGCGGATGATGACACGACGGTATAAGTCGTTCAAATCCGAAGTGGCGAAACGGCCGCCTTCCAACGGAACTAACGGACGCAATTCAGGTGGAATAACCGGAACGATCTTCACGATCATCCACTCAGGGTTGTTCTCGATCCTGGTCTTTGCATCGCGGAAAGCTTCAACCACCTGCAGGCGTTTTAAAGCTTCGTTTTTGCGTTGCTGCGAAGTTTCATTTGCCGCCTGGTGACGCAAGCTGAAAGACAGCTCATCCAAATCAAGGCGTTTTAACAATTCCTCAAGGGCTTCAGCGCCCATTTTAGCAACAAATTTCTGAGGGTCTTTATCGTCGAGGTACTGGTTTTCCTTTGGCAGGGTATCCAATACGTCAAGATATTCCTCTTCAGTCAAAAAGTCCATCGCGTTAATGCCATCGGCTTCCTTAACACCGGCCTGTATTACTACATAGCGTTCGTAGTAAATGATCAGATCGAGCCTTTTAGTTGGTAAACCAAGCAGGTAGCCGATTTTATTAGGCAATGAACGGAAATACCAGATATGCGCAACGGGTACCACCAGGTTGATGTGCCCCATACGCTCACGGCGCACTTTCTTTTCCGTTACCTCAACACCGCAGCGGTCGCACACAATACCCTTGTAACGGATACGCTTGTACTTGCCGCAGTGGCATTCGTAATCTTTAACCGGACCAAAAATACGCTCGCAGAATAAACCATCACGCTCAGGCTTGTAAGTCCTGTAGTTGATGGTTTCAGGTTTTAAAACCTCACCGCTCGAACGCTCAAGTATAGATTCAGGTGAAGCTAAACTGATGGTAATCGTGGTGAAATTACTCTTGATTTTATTATCCTTTTTGTAAGACATAGTCTCCTTTGTTTTTAGTTGTAAGGGTTGTAAGGGTTGTAAGGGTTGTAATAAGTTGAAAGGTTCTCAACCTTTACAACTTCTACAACCTTTACAACTTCTACAACTTTATTCTAACGTAATATCCAAACCTAAACCTCTTAATTCATGAACCAATACGTTGAATGATTCAGGAACTGATGGGGTTGGCAGATTTTCGCCTTTAACAATGGCTTCATAGGTTTTGGCGCGGCCGATAACATCATCCGACTTAACGGTTAATATTTCCTGCAGAATGTTGGATGCACCGAATGCTTCCAATGCCCAAACCTCCATTTCACCAAAACGCTGACCACCGAATTGTGCTTTACCACCCAATGGCTGTTGAGTGATCAAAGAGTACGGCCCGATTGAACGTGCGTGCATCTTATCGTCAACCATGTGGCCCAGTTTCAGCATGTAAATGATACCTACCGTTGTTTGCTGATCGAAACGGTCGCCGGTTAAACCATTGTACAGGTAAGTACGGCCTGACTCCGGTAAGCCGGCTTTTTTCACCCACTCTTCTACTTCGCCATGGCTTGCACCATCGAAGATCGGCGTGGCGAATTTAACGCCCAGCTCCTTACCTGCCCAGCCCAACACTGTTTCGTAAATCTGGCCAAGGTTCATACGCGAAGGCACACCCAGCGGGTTAAGTACGATGTCAACCGGTGTTCCATCTTCCAGGAACGGCATATCTTCATCGCGAACGATACGGGCAACGATACCCTTATTACCGTGACGGCCGGCCATCTTATCCCCTACTTTCAGCTTACGCTTTTTGGCGATATAAACTTTAGCCATCTGTACGATGCCTGAAGGCAGCTCGTCACCCACGCTGATTGCGAATTTATCGCGGCGGTAAGCGCCAAGCTCTTCGTTTACTTTGATGTTATAATTGTGCAGCAGTATCTTGATCAACTCGTTCTTATCGTCATCGGTGGTCCATTTTGTTGGATTGATGTTTTCAAAAGTCAAATCAACCAGTATCTTTTGGGTGAACTTAACACCCTTAGGCACCTGCAGCTCCTTGTAAACGTTGTAAACGCCTTGCGATGTTTTACCGTTTACGATCTCGAACAACTTTTCGATCAAAATATTCTTTAATTCTTTGATCGCTTTTTCGTGCTTGGTATCCAGTTTTTCCAGTTGCGACTTTTCTTCCGCTTTGGTGGTCTTTTTAGCACGCGAGAACAACTTGGTATCGATAACCACGCCGGCTATTGATGGTGGGGTCTTCAACGAAGCATCCTTAACGTCCCCTGCTTTATCGCCAAATATAGCGCGCAGCAATTTTTCTTCCGGTGAAGGGTCAGATTCTCCCTTAGGGGTTATCTTACCAATCAGGATATCGCCTTCCTTAACCTCTGCGCCGATGCGAATGATACCGTCTTCGTCAAGATCTTTGGTGGCTTCTTCCGACACGTTCGGGATATCCGGTGTTAATTCTTCTTCGCCGCGTTTAGTGTCACGCACCTCCAGCTCAAATTCTTCAACGTGAAGCGAAGTGAATATGTCCTGCGAAACAACACGTTCAGAAATCACGATCGCATCCTCAAAGTTATAACCCTGCCATGGCATAAACGCCACTTTCAGGTTACGCCCAAGCGCTAATTCGCCATTTTGAGTTGCGTACCCTTCGCAAAGCACCTGACCTTTTTGAACGCGCTGCCCTTTCTTAACGATCGGCTTCAGGTTGATGGTAGTGCTCTGATTAGTTTTCTTAAACTTAGTTAAACGATAGCTGCGCGAATCGCCATCGAAAGAGATCAAACGATCCTGCTCGTCGCGGTCGTAGCGGATGCGTATCTCGTTAGCGTCAACATATTCCACTACACCATCCCCTTCAGCATTGATCAATGTACGCGAGTCCTTCGCTACGCGGCCTTCCAAACCGGTACCTACTATCGGCGCCTCGGGGCGCAATAGCGGAACGGCCTGGCGCTGCATGTTCGAGCCCATCAGCGCACGGTTAGCGTCGTCATGCTCCAGGAACGGAATTAATGACGCAGCTATCGAGGTGATCTGGTTAGGCGCAATGTCCATATAGTCCAGCCTTTCGGGCTCGATGATTGGAAAGTCACCTTCGAAACGCGCTTTTACACGCGGAGTGGCGAACACGCCATTGTCATCATAAACTGCATTGGCCTGGCCGATGGTTTTACCATCCTCATCTTCTGCTGACAGATAGATCACATTTTCGCTAACCTGTACTTTACCCTCAACCACACGTTTGTATGGCGTTTCGATAAAGCCCAGGTTATTGATCTTGGCATGTACGCAAAGCGAGGAGATCAAACCGATGTTTGGTCCTTCCGGTGTTTCGATGGTACACAACCGGCCGTAGTGGGTGTAGTGCACATCACGAACTTCGAAACCCGCACGCTCACGTGACAGACCGCCGGGGCCTAAGGCCGATAAGCGGCGTTTGTGCGTGATCTCGGCCAATGGATTGGTTTGATCCATGAACTGAGAAAGCTGGTTGGTGCCGAAGAACGAGTTGATCACCGACGACAAAGTACGCGCGTTGATCAGATCCGTTGGTGTAAAAACTTCGTTATCGCGAATGTTCATACGTTCACGGATGGTACGGGCCATACGGGCTAAACCGACACCGAACTGGGCGTATAACTGCTCACCCACAGTACGAACACGACGGTTTGATAAGTGGTCAATATCATCCACCTCAGCTTTTGAGTTGATAAGCTTGATCAAATATTTAACAATCGCGATAATATCCTGCTTGGTTAAAACTTTCGTTTCTTCCGAAGTGGTCAATTTCAATTTACGGTTGATGCGGTAACGGCCCACATCACCAAGGTCATACCTTTTGTCCGAGAAGAACAGGCGGTCGATGATACCACGGGCAGTTTCCTCGTCAGGTGGTTCAGCGTTACGCAACTGGCGGTAGATGTGCTCAACCGCTTCTTTCTCAGAGTTTGAAGTATCCTTTTGTAAGGTATTATATATAATGGTGTAGTCACCGCTGGTAGTTGAATCTTCCTTGTTAAGGATGATCGTTTTTACACCTGCATCGATGATCATATCAATATGATCGTCTTCCAGCATGGTCTCACGTTCCAGGATGATCTCGTTACGGTCTATCGAAACAACTTCGCCTGTATCTTCGTCAACAAAGTCCTCAACCCATTTTTTCAGTACCCTGGCAGCAAGCTTACGGCCGATATATTTCTTCAGACCTGATTTGCTCACTTTTACTTCGTCGGCCAGTTCAAACAATTCCAGAATGTCTTTATCTGAATCATAACCGATGGCACGGAGCAAGGTAGTTACCGGGAATTTCTTTTTACGGTCAATGTACGCATACATCACGTTGTTCACATCAGTAGCAAATTCAATCCATGATCCTTTGAAAGGAATTACACGGGCCGAATACAGTTTTGTACCGTTTGTGTGGCGGCTTTGTCCAAAAAACACGCCCGGCGAACGGTGCAATTGCGATACAATTACACGCTCGGCGCCATTGATAACGAAAGTGCCTTTGGGTGTCATGTATGGGATGGTTCCCAAATACACGTCCTGCACAATAGTTTCAAAATCTTCGTGCTCCTCGTCGTTGCACGACAGGCGAAGCTTGGCTTTTAAAGGCACGCTGTAAGTTAACCCGCGCTCAATACATTCCTGTATATCATAACGCGGCGGGTCAATAAAGTAATCAAGAAACTCCAGTACGAAGATGTTTCTTGAATCTGAGATCGGAAAGTTTTCGGCAAACACTTTGAACAACCCCTCTTTATAGCGGTTGTCTGAAGTAGTTTCCAACTGAAAAAATTCCTGGAAAGATTGCAATTGCACGTCAAGAAAGTCAGGATAATCCAAAACTCTGCGGCTTGTTGCAAAATTTACTCTTTGATTATTTTGGTTTGCCAAGGGAATAAAATTTTAGTTATTAATGTAGATGTGAGTATTGAGATGTGAGACATGAGATTTAATCTCAATCTTGTATCTCCTATCTTTCTTATTATTGAAACCTGGGATGAAAGTTAAAATATGACTTTACTGCTTCCGCTGTATCCCTCATATCTCACATCTGATATCTCAAATCTCCTAAAACAGCAATAGACCCCGACCAAAACAGGTCGGAGTCTGATGCTATGTTTGTTTCGGTTAAGTTATTTAACCTCAACTACTGCTCCGGCTTCTTCTAATTGTTTCTTCAGAGATTCAGCTTCTTCCTTAGTTACACCTGTTTTTACTTCTTTAGGTGCCTGGTCAACTAAGTCTTTTGCTTCCTTAAGGCCAAGGCCGGTTAAGTCTTTAACTAATTTAACAACCGCTAATTTAGCGCCGCCTGCTTCTTTCAGGATAACGTCAAATGCAGTTTGAACTGCAGCTTCAGCAGGAGCGTCATCGCCACCACCAGCAGCAGGTGCGGCAACAGCAACAGCTGCAGCAGCAGGCTCAATGCCATACTCATCTTTTAAGATCTGAGCTAATTCGTTTACTTCTTTTACTGTTAAGTTTACCAACTGTTCAGCAAACGCTTTTAAATCCGCCATTTTATTTAAATTTTTCTTTTAATACTTGTTTGTTTTTTTAATTCGAACTTATGGGTGTCCGTTAACCTCTTTCCTGTAATGTTTTCACAACGCCTGCCAGTATATTTCCGCCTGATTGTAAGGCCGAAATAACATTTTTTGCAGGTGACTGCAACAATCCGATGATCTCTCCGATCAGCTGTTCCTTCGATTTTAAGTTGATCAAAGTGTCCAACTGTTTGTCGCCGATGAAAATTGCCGAATCAATGTAGGCAGCCTTCAAAATAGGCTTGTCGCCTTTTTTCCTTAACTGTTTGATCAGCTTTGCCGGAGCGGTAGCTGATTTTGAGAAAAGAATTGACGATGAACCTTTCAGCACATCATAAATAGGCGAGAAATCGCCGCCGGCAGCTTCCATAGCCTTTTTGATGAGGCTGTTTTTAGCTACCTGCATCGTAATGTCGCTTTCGAAACATTGACGACGGATGTGATTGACCTTTGCAACCGTCAGATCAGAAGTATCGGTAATATAAAAATTACCGTATTCTTTCATCTGTTCAGTAAGGGCAATTACTAATTCGTGTTTTTCTTCTTTATTCATGATTTAGATCCCCGCTACTGTTTTAGTTTCAACTTCAATTCCAGGCGACATGGTCGATGAGAGATGGATACTCTTAAAATAGGTGCCTTTTGCTGCCGAAGGCTTCAATTTTGAGAGTGTTTGCAATACTTCCAAAGCATTCTCATAAATTTTATTCGGCTCAAACGAAACCTTTCCGATTGAAGCGTGGATGATACCGGTTTTATCAACCTTGAAATCGATCTTACCGCCTTTAACCTCGGTTACAGCCTTACCAACTTCGGTAGTTACTGTACCCGACTTAGGGTTAGGCATAAGGTTACGCGGACCTAAAATACGGCCCAAACGTCCAACCTTTGCCATAACGCTTGGCATAGTGATGATAATATCAACATCAGTCCATCCGCCTTCAATTTTGGCAATATAGTCATCCAAGCCAACGAAATCCGCGCCTGCATCCTTTGCTTCCTGCTCTTTGTCAGGTGTGCAAAGCACTAAAACACGCACAGTTTTGCCGGTTCCATGAGGCAGGGTAGCAATACCGCGAACCATTTGATTGGCTTTACGCGGATCAACACCCAAACGCACGTCAATATCAACAGAAGCATCAAACTTGGTAGTGGTAATTTCCTTTACCAACGAAGATGCATCGCTTAACGAGTACGATTTATTTGCCTCAATTTTGGAGAGTGCCAACTTTTGATTTTTTGTTAATCTAGCCACTGTCTTAAACTGATTTTGTATAAGTTAATTAATTGTGGATTTGAGACGTGAGATATGAGATTTGAGATAAAATCTGAAATCGTATATCGTAAATCTGAAATCCGTTTAGTTCCAGGGAGCCGTACCTGATACGGTTATTCCCATACTGCGAGCCGTTCCGGCCACCATTTTCATGGCAGATTCTACTGTAAACGCGTTCAAATCAGTCATCTTATCTTTGGCTATTGCCTCAACCTGGCCCCAGTTTACACTGCCAACCTTTTTACGGTTAGGCTCGGCTGATCCACCCTTTAAGCCGGTAGCTTCCAGTAACTGGATAGCAACGGGAGGGGTTTTGATGATAAAATCGAATGACTTGTCGACATAAACAGTAATAACTACCGGTAACACTTTGCCAGGCTTATCCTGGGTACGTGCGTTGAACTGCTTGCAGAACTCCATAATGTTAACCCCTTTTGCACCCAATGCAGGGCCAATTGGAGGAGATGGATTTGCAGCGCCGCCCTTTACCTGCAGCTTTACCATTGCACCGACTTCTTTTGCCATTTTTGTTTACTTAAATTATAACAATGTTAATAAGTGGAAGCTATGTAACATTTATCTTTCGAGTAGTGATTAGAGGTTAGAGACTAGAGGTTAGTTAGTCTGTCACTTAATCATCGAACTCATTAATATCTGATGTGATTTTTAGACGTCTTAGAAATCAGCTTCCAACTAATCTCTAATCACTAGTCTCCGATCACTCTTTTTCTACCTGCATGTAATTCAATTCAAGCGGCGTACGGCGCCCGAATATCTTTACCATTACTTTTAGTTTCTTCTTTTCCTCGTTCACTTCCTCGATCACACCGCTGAAACCATTGAAAGGGCCATCCATTACTTTTACACCCTCGCCTATATAATAAGGCACGTTCATCGTTTCGCCCTGCGCACTCATCTCGTCAACCTTACCTAAAATACGGTTCACTTCTGCCTGGCGCAAAGGGATAGCATTTCCGGCTTTATCGCCCAAAAACCCGATCACGCTGTTTATATTTTTGATGATATGCTCGATCTCCGGATCAAGCGCTGCTTCAATTAATACATAGCCAGGGAAAAAATTGCGCTCTTTTGCAATTTTCTTTCCATCACGCATCTGGTAATATTTTTCAGTCGGTATTAATACCTGCGGCACCAAATGGGATATGCCCAACCGGTTGATCTCTGCGTCTATATACTGCTTAACCTTTTTCTCTTTACCACTAATAGCCCGCACCACATACCATTTTAGTTGATCACTCATCTGTTGCTGAACTATTAGGTTAACGATTTGTAAAACTGGTGAAGTATTGCATTGACGCCCTGGTCCATCGCAGCTATAATAAATGCGATGATCAATGAAGTAACCAGCACCAGGATGGAACTGTTCCACAGTTCACCCCATGTTGGCCAGGTCACCTTCTGGGTCAACTCAACGTACGACTCTTTAATAAACTCAGATACTTTAGCCATTTTACTCTTTTATATATGCACGGGAACAAGGATTCGAACCCTGATCAAAGGTTTTGGAGACCTCTATTCTACCATTGAACTATTCCCGTTTGTATAATCCCTTTAAGGGGCTTTCATAATCAACAAAGTACTTAGCCATTTTGGCTAAGTACTTTGTCTAAATTAACCTTACCTTTTTTCCTCATTTAAGAGGTGGAGGGCTTGGCTTATTTTAATATTTCGGTTACCTGACCGGCGCCTACCGTACGGCCACCTTCACGGATAGCGAAACGTAAGCCTTTTTCCATCGCGATAGCATTGATCAACTTTACAGTGATGGTAACGTTATCACCAGGCATAACCATTTCTACACCTTCGGCTAAGGTGATTTCACCTGTAACGTCAGTGGTACGGAAATAGAATTGCGGACGGTATTTGTTGAAGAAAGGCGTGTGACGGCCACCTTCAGCTTTTGACAGCACGTAAACTTCTGCCTTAAAATCGGTGTGAGGAGTTACTGAACCCGGTTTGCAAATAACCATACCACGACGGATATCGGTTTTTTCAATACCACGTAACAATAAACCTACGTTGTCGCCAGCTTCACCGCGATCCAGGATCTTGCGGAACATTTCCACACCTGTAACGGTTGATTTCAGGTTTTCAGCACCCATACCCAGGATATCAACAGGATCGCCCGAGTTGATGATACCACGCTCGATACGGCCGGTTGCAACAGTACCACGACCAGTGATCGAGAATACGTCTTCAACAGGCATCAGGAACGGAAGCTCAGTCAGACGCGGAGGGATTGGAATATAGCTGTCAACAGCGTCCATCAACTCCATGATCTTACCAACCCATTTCGGATCAGCATTAAGGCCACCAAGGGCCGAACCCTGGATAACAGGGATATCGTCGCCAGGATATTCGTAGAACGATAACAGTTCGCGAATTTCCATCTCAACAAGTTCTAACAGTTCCGGATCATCAACCATGTCAACCTTGTTCATAAAAACAACAAGCGCAGGTACACCTACCTGGCGGGCTAACAGGATGTGCTCACGGGTTTGTGGCATCGGACCATCAGTAGCAGCAACCACAATGATCGCACCGTCCATCTGGGCAGCACCGGTAACCATGTTTTTCACATAGTCAGCGTGTCCCGGGCAGTCAACGTGCGCGTAGTGACGGTTTGCTGTTGAATATTCAACGTGCGCAGTGTTAATAGTAATACCACGTTCTTTTTCTTCAGGAGCCGAGTCGATTGAATCGAATGAACGGGCTTCTGACAAACCTTTATCAGCCAATACCTTTGTAATTGCTGCGGTAAGGGTTGTTTTACCGTGGTCAACGTGACCGATTGTACCGATATTTAAATGCGGCTTACTGCGGTCAAACTTTTCTTTTGCCATGATCTATATTTATTATTTACAGGTTAATTTTAACTTTAAGTTTATTCTTATAATACTTGAGCCAACAATGGGATTTGAACCCATGACCTCTTCCTTACCAAGGAAGTGCTCTACCCCTGAGCTACGTCGGCTGATTTTTAGCTCTTTGGTTCACTTGTTCATTTGTTCATTTGTGAATAGTTCGCGAAGGCTTTTTACCAATGAACTATTGAACTAATCAACCAATAAACCAACCGAGCGGAAGACGAGGTTCGAACTCGCGACCTATAGCTTGGAAGGCTATCGCTCTACCAACTGAGCTACTTCCGCTTTCTTTAGTTGCCAGTTTGCGGTTGCCGGTTTGCAGTTAAAACTGCTCACTGCTAACTTAAAACTGCTAACTTCCAGAGTGGGGAGAGGAGGATTCGAACCTCCGAAGTCGTAAGACAGCAGATTTACAGTCTGATCCATTTGGCCGCTCTGGAATCTCCCCATTGTTGATTTACGATTTCGGATTTACGAATTACGATTGTTAAAAATCGTACATCTTAAATCGTACATCTAAAATCTAACAGAGCCCCCTATCGGGATCGAACCAATGACCTACTGATTACAAGTCAGTTGCTCTACCAGCTGAGCTAAGGAGGCTTTAATTATTAACTTCTTTCATCTCCCTCCCGACCAATAATGTTTGATCTTCGGAACAGTACCGGTTAATTAATTAGGCTGTTTTTTTTATTTTAAAGAACCACCCTTTTCTCCGGCTTCTGCGCAATAACATACCTTTCCGAAAGGGATTGCAAATTTACACATTTTTTAAGGGGAACAAAATTTATTTTTCAAAAAAAAATCGGCGGGTAAAAACCCGCCGATCCAGTTAAAATTTTTATGTTTTTTACGTTTAAAACTCCTCTGTTACTTCCTGCAGGGCTGCTTTTTTTGCAGCAGCCGCGGCCGCAGTTTTCTTTTGTTTATGTTTTTCAATTTGCTTGCGCAGGCACTCAATCGCAAGGTCGGTGCCCTCTTCAAATGTTTTGCACTGCTCTTTTGCAAATAATTGACTGCCCGGGATCGTTAGCTTTATCTCCGTTATTTTGTTGGCTTCGTCTTCAACGTTCTCCAGCCGTAAATAAACCTCCCCGCTGATGATCTGGTCATAGAAGGTATCAAGCTTGTCTGCTTTTTTCTGGATAAACTCCAATAATTTCCTGTCTGCATTAAAACGAATAGATTGCACTCTGATTTTCATGATTCCTCCTTTTTATGCCTTTGGATGGGCTTGTTTGTAAATAGATTTTAATCGCTCAACTGAATTGTGGGTATATATCTGGGTCGCGCTGAGGTTGGCATGGCCCAAAAGTTCTTTTATGGCGTTCAAATCGGCGCCGCGGTTTAATAAGCTTGTTGCAAACGTGTGCCGCAGTACGTGCGGGCTGCGTTTATTTTGGGTAGATATGTAGGAAAGGTATTTCTGCACGATTAGATAGATCAACATCGAATAAGCCTTGGCTCCTTTGTTTGTAACGATTAAGGTTAACGAATTGTTACCGAAAAATTGCTGCTTTTTCTTTAACTCCTGGTATTCAGCTATTAATAATTTCAGCTCATTGTTGATGGGTATAATGCGCTCTTTGTTGCGCTTCCCCAGCACCTTTAATGTGCCTTCATAAGTGTTGATATCCGAGTCTTTAACACCCAGCAGCTCCGACAGCCGCATGCCTGTCCCAAACAGCATTTCCACAACCAGTTTATCACGAACGCCGGGGAAATCGTTGGTAAATACTGCGCCGTCATCCAGCATGCGGGTCAGCTTTTCATCCTCTACAATAACGGGCAGATTTTTTGGAATTTTCGGTGTATTGATCTTTGACGCGGGGTTAGCTTCAATAATGCCCTCCTGCAGCAAAAACTTAAAATATTTGCGCAGCGTAGCTATTTTTCGATTAATTGAACGGGCGATGATGGCATCATTCATCATCTCCACCATCCAGTTGCGGATATGGTAATGCGTTATTTGCGAAGGATGTGTAATAACCGGGACCGGCGGCGGATCTTTTTTTTCGGGATTGTTAAGGAAGCCGATAAACTGGTTGAGGTCGGATTGGTAGGCGGATACAGTATGCGGGGAGTACCTTTTTTCGAACTGAATATACCGGATAAAACGCTCTGTAAACATAAAAACTACTTGTACATCCGAATGCTGAATGTACAAATAGTTTTGATATTATTGACAGGAAAATTGTAATTTTTTTAAAAAGATTTTAAAAAAATTAAACAGTTGCTTCCTGGTTCATATTTTGCTTGTATATGGCGTGTTTAACCACGTGGCGGCGGGTAACGGATTTCTTTTCGAAAGCCTGGCGACTGCGCAATTCGCGTAATACACCTGTTTTTTCAAACTTCTTTTTAAAGCGTTTTAATGCTTTGTCTAATGATTCGCCGTCTTTTACGTTTATAATGATCATAATTCCCGATATACCTCCTTTCAGGGATGGCAAAGGTATGGAATGTTTTTGGAAATAGGAAATGAATTTTTGAGTTGGCTGACCAAGCGGTCGAAATTTAGAAATTGCCTAAAATATTTCAGGCCTACTAATGTTTTGATCCCTTTATTTCCCTCTCAAACCACATCTGTTCACTTTCATCAAGTCTTTTGCGGAGATACATAAATTGTTGTAAGTAGATTTTTATCTTTTGACTAGGGTGAAAGTATACATGATGGCCGACAGGAATATAATTTTGTGAGATCTGGTAAACAGGTTCGCATTTAAAGTCTGCTAATAAATCATAACAAACTTTCGCCTTGCTATAGCTATTCGCGATACTAATTTCATAAGCGGTATCATTTACCAGGCCGAATCGAACGAATGCTCCGGCCAAAAACGCCATTTTTTGGGGATCGTTCGCAAAGATTTCCTTTTTTAGCGCCCCTCTTAGTATGGGTTTAAAATTTAGTTGGGGGTCATTATCTGAAGTAAATTCTCCGCTTTCTTTAAAGACGTAGTAAGAATTAAACTTTGTGGACAAATTATCTGAAAATATTTTTCCGCTTTGAAGATTGCTCGATGAATCCAGATAACGATCGACTTTATAACTTGAAATAGGGTAATCAATTTTCAGTAAAGAATCGACCACCGTTATTAATGCCCCCTGGAGTGCATCATATCTGTCAAGTAAGTTCTTTTCTCGAGGGTCAAGGTCACGTCCCATATAGTCGCTCAGGGTGCCTAAAACAAAGTATTCTCTTTCGACTTTATTAAGCTTCTGGCCAAATGAGGAATTGGCGATTGCGAGTGAAAAAAGTAAAATAAATAGTTTAGGACCTTTCATAATATAAATGTAGTGAGGTCTATCCAAATCGAACCAACCTCGGAATGTACCTGTTACATAGTTACTTTATCTTGTACTTACGCTTCGGATTTCTACTGGTATGGAAAACATGCAATATAAAGATAAGATTCTCCTTTTTCGAAAAACGATAAACGATAACGAACGGAAATACATCTATAACAAATTCCCTTGTGTTTCCTTTTCTATTTTGATAGGTTTCAGGATTTTTTGAGATTGCGATAACAGCATTATCAATGGCTTCCAAAAAGCGATCCCCTGCTTCTTCGGATCGTTCGTCATACCAATCAAAAGATCTCCGGATTTCTTTTCGGGCAGTAGCTGAAAAGAAAAAATCAATTTGCATTTTTTTTGCGGCGGGACAGTAATTCGGTTTTTAAAGCATCCCAGGTAATCCCCGGGTCTTTACCACTTCTCAAATCGGCCTCGCTTTTGTCCAGTTCAGCCATCATATCTTCATCGTTCCACCATTTGTACGGCGGCGTTTTTGAATTAACAAAATCATATAATTCTTGCAATTCCTGGTTCGAAGCGTTGTCGATATAATAACGCAACTCTATTCTCAAAACATCAGGGTCAAGTTTGTGTTCCATATTGGATTCTTATAACATTTCAACCTTCCAACTTTACAACATTTCAACAAAATCTATCTCAGTGCTTCCCTTGCAATCACGATCTTCTGTATCTCACTCGTCCCCTCGCCTATCGTACACAACTTGGCATCGCGGTAAAACTTCTCAACCGGGAAATCCTTGGTGTAGCCGTATCCACCGAAGATCTGCACTGCCTCATTGGCAACTTTTACAGCAACTTCCGAAGCGTAGTATTTAGCCATTGCAGCTTGTTTGGTGACAGGCTGGTGGCGGTTTTTCAGGTCGGCGGCCTGCATAACCAATAATTCGGCAGCCTCTATCTGGGTAGCAATGTCGGCCAACTTGAAAGATATGCCCTGGAAAGTACTGATGGATTGTCCGAATTGCTTCCGCTCTTTGGAATAGGCTACCGCGGCATCGAAAGCGCCTTTGGCAATGCCTAAAGATAATGCCGCTATAGATATACGCCCGCCATCCAGCACTTGCATTGCTTGTTTAAAGCCTTCGCCTTCGTTGCCCAGCAAGTTTTCTTTGGGGACGCGGCAATCGTTAAATATCAGCTCCGTGGTTTCAGAAGCGCGCATGCCCATCTTATTTTCCTTTTTTCCATGCGTAAAGCCGGGGGTGCCTTTTTCAATCACCAGGGTTGAAATGCCTTTTGAATCGTTTTTTTCGCCGGTGCGTACCATAACTACAGCTACATCGCCTGATTTGCCGTGGGTGATAAAGTTTTTTGAGCCGTTAACAATATAATGGTCGCCATCCAAAACAGCCGTTGTATTCATCCCCATAGCGTCGGAACCGGTGTTCGACTCGGTCAGTCCCCAGGCGCCAAGCCATTCGCAGGTGGCCAGTTTTGGCAGCCAACGGTGTTTTTGCTCCTCATTTGCGAAAGCAAGTATGTGACCTGTGCATAATGAATTGTGCGCAGCAACTGAAAGGCCTATCGAACCGCATACCCTGGCGATTTCGCTGATTACCGTTACGTATTCCAAATAACCAAAGCCCGACCCGCCGTATTCTTCAGGCACCACAACTCCCATCATGCCCAATTCTCCCAATTGTTTAAACACTTCAATCGGGAAATATTGTGCTTCATCCCATTCCATCACATGCGGGCGAATATGCTTTTCGGCAAAATCGCGGGCCATCTGTCCAACCATTTGCTGGTTTTCACTTTGGGAGAAATCATAGCCTGTTGAGGGCGCATCGGTAACTAAAGAATCCATAGGTAAATGTCGGTTTTTCAGCAAAGTAACGCAATATTCCGGGAATTGATCTCAAATAGAACAGCTATGAAAATAGAACAAAATGGTATACAGTATGAATGTTGCCTTTAGCTTATTTACGCCTGTTTATTTACAAAATTGCGGCCGAAAAAATATTTAGGAGCGTGACCATCAAACACACATCGTCCTTTCCCTGTCAGGCGTATTGTACAAATATTCCGGGATCTGGGCCAGCGTGGATGGATGAACCTGGTCGCCGAGGCTGTAAAATTGTTGAAAGCTCATGATCAGCGGCTTCCATTTATCGGGGTCCACCCGGTTTGGATGACCGTCCATGATAATACTTTCTTTCAGGTGCACGCGCTGGATACGAAGCTCAAACGTCATGATTCTTCCACGGACCGCAGCATCCTCTTCTGCCACGCCATGGATTGCCTCCACCACAGCCTCCATTTGCACAGGGCATTCATCCACCCTGGGGGGCAATACTGTTTCCGACCGCACAGGCGTTAGTCCTGCTATGGTAAATTTATCCTGCTCGTGGCGGTACCCTTTTAAAAGCTTTCCTTCGGGGACCGGGTTTGACCCTGTTGTACGGGCCAGCAGATTTACTGCTGCCACCTCGGTTACCGAGGGAAGGTTTAAGACACATTGCCGGTTTCGAATTAAATTTTGCGTGGTTTTTGAAGCAGCAGCCAACCCGATAATACATCGCCAGCCCAACCAGAATACGGACGACATGGGCGCCAGGTTGTCGGACCCATTTTCATTTTTTGTAGTGATCAGAACTACAGGCGTTCCGAAATATAGGATCGATGGTTCACTTTTGATATGCATGCCGTTACTATTTTATACAGCAAAACTACTTACCCGATGAACCCCGGAAAACCCGTTTCTTGCTCATATAAAATCAACAGAATAATTTCAATATTCTGCCAGCACAATAATGTTATCGCTAACCGGCGAAATCCTTTCACGACCGTTTAAAAATCCCAATCCAACCACAAACGAAAATCCGGCTACAACGCCGCCCATTTCCTGTATTAGCTCACTGGCTGCCAGGGCTGTGCCCCCTGTCGCCAGCAGATCATCGTGAACAAGGATGTGTTGCCCCGGTTCAAAGGCATCCGTATGCAGTTCAATTGTTGCAGTGCCATATTCCAGCTTGTATGCTTTTTGTTTGATGGTGAAGGGCAGCTTGCCGGCTTTACGCACGGGTGCAAAGGGTACGCCCAACTTGTTAGCCAATGTCAACCCAAATAAAAAGCCCCGGCTTTCGATCCCCGCCACGACATCGATACGGGTGCCTTTTAGTTTTTCAATAAATTCGTCCACTATCCACATGCATAAAACGGGTTGCTTCAAAATTGGGGTAATATCCTTAAATACTATTCCCGGCTTTGGAAAATCCGGAATATCGCGTATGGCTGCTTTGATCTGCTCTGCTATCATTTAAAGCTTAAATAAGGTTGTATTTCTTTTATCGTTTGTTCATCCAATATCGCAATATTTTTCATGTCGTCAACTGACTGGTAATTCCCGTGCTGGGTGCGATATTGAATAATAGCGTTTACTTGTTTGTAGGTGAGGTATGGAAATAACCGGAGCTGGTTGAACGAAATAGTGTTGATGCCGATCTTTTTAACCAACCCCGGATTAACCCTAACTGCGTTGCTGATTGCCGGATATTTTGCTGAATCGATCCCATAAATCTCCTTCAATTGTTCCTTTTGGTAAAAACCACCCAGCCTGTCCCGGTAGCGGATAATCCGGGCAGCAAAAGATGGACCGACACCAGGCAATGCCGTTAGCTTCGCCGAATCGGCGCTGTTAAGTTCCAGTATCTCTCCTGGTTTTAGTTTTTTACTTTCAGCGGTTGATCCGTGTATGTTTATGTAAGGCTCCAGGCGGCTATAATCTGCCGGCGTGATCGCGTATATTTTCTTCAGGTCTTCTTTTCGGTAAAATCGCCCGCCTTTGGTTTCAAAATGCAGGATCACCGTCGCCTGCCGTTCGCTCAAACCCAATTGTTTCCACTGATCAAGCGAAAGCGCATTAGGATCAAACGGAAACACAGCCGGATTTTTCAATTGGTTGCCCGATGCCCCACTGTCCACACGGTAGCCGCCGTTCATTTTCGCTTTGCTCAGTTGGGCAGCTGCCTTATCAAAATCTTTGAAATTTATTGTGCTATCTTTGTGGAACAATTGGTAAATATAAGGCGCAGCCAATACCCCTGGGATCAAAATAATAAATATCACCAAGCCATTCCACTCTTTTTTTGTGATGGTGAGGTAGCTTTTTATCCGCGCTTTCATTTGCCAGGTTTATCAAGGTTAAAATAAACAATTTTCCGGCACACTTATTTATCTAAATTAATTTAACCGCCCCCATTTTTTATAATGAAAGTAATTACCACCGAGGAGTTTGCAAAGGCTACAAAAATTGATAAATTAAAAATGCGCGGCCTGGCAGCTTTATTGATGGAATTGATGAAGATAAACCAGGTAAACGAATTATTCGACCAGGCTCAGCCCAAACAAGGTCCTGAATTTGCCGATGCTATTTTAAAGGGCTGCGGCATCAAGGTTGATTTTGATGAAAGGGAGCTCAAAAACCTGCCCGCTACCGGCAGCTTTATCGCCATAGCCAATCATCCTTATGGCGGCATCGAGGGAATGGTTTTGCTGAAGATATTATGCATGGCCCGGCCGGATGCCAAATTGATGGCAAATTTTATCTTAAAAAAGATACCCAACCTAAGTGATTACTTCATCGCGGTAAATCCGTTCGAAAATATTGAGCATTCATCGTCCATAAGCGGGATAAAAACCACGCTGGAGCTACTGGGTAAAGGTACGCCGATCGGCATTTTCCCCGCAGGAGAAGTATCAACCTATAAACTCGATCAAAAACAGGTAACCGACCGGATGTGGCACCCTGTTGTGGGGAAGATCATTGCCAAAGCCAAAGTACCCGTGGTACCCATTTATTTTCACGGAAATAACGGGCTATTGTTTAACCTCCTCAGTTTAATCCACCCTACGCTCCGGACGGCCAAACTGCCTTCTGAATTATTCAACAAACAAGGCCATACCATCAAATTGCGCATCGGCAAGCCGATAAAAGTTGAGGATGTGCCCGATTATACAAACAGTGCTAAACTGCTTAACTATTTACGGGCGCGCACTTATGCCCTTGGCAGCGGTTTGGACGATGAAAAAAAAATATTTAACCCGCGTAACCTGTTCAAAATAAAGAAAACCCCTAAGGCTATAGTGAGCCAGGTTAGCACGGAAGCCCTTGAAAAAGACATTGAACCGTTACGCGACGATTACCGGATATGGGTGGAAAAAAATTACGAGGTGTTTATCGTCCCAACATCGCTGATACCAAACGTGATTCGCGAAATTGGACGTTTAAGGGAGGTTACTTTCCGGGAAGTTGGCGAGGGCACCAACAAATCTACCGACCTGGACGAATATGATATTTATTATAATCACCTGTTTATCTGGGATACTGAAGCTAAAGCGATCGTTGGCGCCTATCGCCTGGGGCTTGGGGATGAGATATATTACAGTTATGGTAAAAAAGGGTTTTATATTTCGGAACTGTTTAAGTTAAAATCGCCATTCACGCCGGTATTGAAAAAGAGCATTGAATTGGGCCGTTCATGGATACGCAAAGAATACCAGCAAAAGCCTCTGCCCCTTTTCCTGCTTTGGAAAGGCATTCTGAAGTACCTGATCGACAATCCCCGATATCGCTACCTGATCGGGCCGGTAAGCATCAGCAATTCCTTCTCGAGGTTTAGTAAATCGCTGATCGTCGATTACATCAATCGCAACCATTTTGATCATGAACTTGCAAAATATGTAAAACCACGAAAAAAGTTCAAGGTAGATCTGGGTAACACGGACAGCGATGTATTACTGTCCGGCGAAGACACTTTTAAAGGCCTGGACAACCTGATCTCGGAGGTGGAAACACGGAATATAAAGGTACCTGTGCTGCTGCGGCAATACATCGCCCTTAATGCAAAGATCATCAGCTTTAATATCGACCCAAAGTTTTCGGATTGCCTTGACGGATTTTTAGTGCTCGACCTGCAAAAAGTGCCGCAGGATATTTTGGATAAGCTTGGCAAAAACCTATAGAGAATAGAGTCAAGAATCAAGAGCCAAGGATCAGGAACCTCAATCGGGCGATTTGTAAGAGACGCAATATTTTGCGTCTCCCGCTGACAGATTATGGGTTCAAGCAAAAGTATTAGGAAAATCTCTAATAGCGGATAGATAGCTTCTTCAGAACAAAATGCAACAGCCATATCGGCCCGATGAGTAAAAACTTCAGATCATCCAAAAACGATGGTTTTTTACCTTCAATTTTATGACCGATAAACTGGCCGGCCCAGGCCATTACAAAAATGATCAGCGATGTTTCCCACAAGGGCGGTCCGCCGGCTTTTTGCCAGTTAACCAGGTCGATAATGCCATAGCTGAAGGCAAACACGATCAGCAGCATCAAATACGACAACATAGGAGACAGCCGATAATAATAATAAATGGAGAAAGCGATTAGCAGCGATGCCCAATTAATAAAGCTATTATACTGGCCTAAAAAACCAAGATGCGGAAAAGGAATGGCCCATATCAGGCCAAGCAGGCTAAAAACGATAAGTGGGACACAGATCCAATGGATCAGCTTATTGGTTGGATTTTGATGGCTTTCGGCATATTTATCGAAATAAATATTTACCGGGCGCTTTTCAATGGCCACCGCAGTAGATGATTTTTTATTTGAAGTTTTTCTCAACTTATAATATGTAAAATATTGCCGGATTGAATGAATGCGAGAACTTTTATGCTGACACAAGATCGTCAATTGTCCACTCCATTCTTAACTTAAATTACGATTAGAATTTTAAATAGTAAAGAGCAACCCAAATAGTTCCGACGATAACAACGTATTGAATAATAGCAATAGTCCAAATTGCCCTTTTTAAGGTCGACTTAAGGCTATTTTTTGAGCCCTCGAGGCTTGCAATAATTTCATCTTTTAAATTATTGCAAGCCTCTGTAAAGCCTGGTTGAATTTTTGGAGTTGAAGAATCCATCATGAAAAGAATTATTTTTTTCAGCCCATGTTTAACCCTACCCTATTCAGGCATCATCAACCTTTCACCTTTCACCTCTTTTTTTTATTTAGCAAATGCTACCGACCTGGTTTCCCTGATCACCGTTACTTTTATCTGTCCCGGGTAAGTCATCTCGGTTTGTATCCTGTTGGAGATATCAGCCGCCAAAACTTCCGACTGTGCGTCACTTATCTTTTCGCTTTCCACCACCACACGCAACTCGCGGCCGGCTTGTATAGCGAAAGTTTTTTCAACGCCAGGGTAGGATAATGCCAGGTCTTCCAACTCCTTCAACCGTTTAATATAGCTTTCAACCACTTCGCGGCGTGCACCGGGGCGGGCGCCTGAAATAGCGTCACAAACCTGGATGATGGGTGATAACATTGAGGTCATTTCCACTTCGTCATGATGAGCGCCTATGGCGTTACATACTTCCGGATGTTCCTTATATTTCTCGGCCAGCTGCATACCCAAAATAGCGTGGGGCAATTCCGGGTTATCGTCGGGTACTTTACCAATATCATGCAATAGGCCGGCACGTTTGGCCAATTTCACGTTCAAGCCCAACTCAGCAGCCATGGTGGCGCAAAAGTTGGCTACCTCACGCGAATGCTGCAGCAGATTTTGACCGTAGGACGAGCGGTAACGCATACGCCCAACCATACGGATCAATTCGGGGTGCAGGCCGTTTATGCCAAGGTCGATCACAGTTCGCTCCCCTATCTCCACAATTTCTTCTTCGATCTGTTTCTTCGTTTTTGCAACCACTTCCTCAATACGGGCCGGGTGGATGCGACCGTCAGTTACCAAACGGTGCATGGCCAGCCTGGCGATCTCGCGGCGAACAGGGTCGAAGCCGGAAAGGATAATGGCTTCAGGAGTATCGTCTACGATGATCTCAATACCGGTAGCGGCCTCAAGTGCGCGGATGTTGCGGCCTTCGCGGCCAATGATGCGCCCTTTTATTTCATCATTTTCGATGTTGAAGATAGACACCGTGTTTTCGATCGCCGCCTCAGTTGCCGTACGCTGTATCGTTTGGATCACGATCTTTTTGGCTTCTTTGGTCGCCGTAAGCTTCGCTTCGTCAACAATATCCTTTATCTGGGCCATTGCTTTGCTGCGGGCTTCTTCGCGCAGGTTATCCACCAATTGGTTTTTGGCTTCTTCAGCGCTCAGGCCGGCAATCGTTTCCAGCTGCTGTACATGCTGGTTTTTCAATGCGTCAACTTCTTCCTGCTTTTTAACAACGATCTCGGTTTGGCGCTCCAGGTTTTTACGCACATTGTCTATTTCGTTTTCCTTGCGGTTCATGTTCTCCAAACGCGAGTTGAGGGATTGTTCCTTTTGCTTGATGCCATTTTCGCGCTGGTTAACGTTGTTATTCCGCTCATTTACCTGCTGTTCGTGCTCAGCCTTCATTTGTAAAAACCGCTCCTTTGCTTCAAGCAGCTTGTTTTTTTTCAGTATCTCAGCGTCATTTTCAGCATCTTTAAGTATCTTTTTTACTTTATTTTGAGCTGCTACTTCCTGGTCTTTAAATAACTTCCTTAGCAGGAAGCGCCCCATCAGGAACCCCGCAGGGCCGCCGACAAGTATGCCGATGATGAGGTATAATATTGTTGAACTCATGTGTTAATATATAATTGGTGTATAATAAAAAAACCGCAACTAAATTTTTAAGTGCCAGTATTTAAAAACTTCATGTGGGATTTTGGGAATCATGGTTTACCGTTAAACGTAAAACGAGTAACGCATGCCTCTTAGATCCGCTAAATATTGAAGCGTTAAGTTTTTAATAGTGAAACTTAAAATTTAACCGCGGTTAAATCTTAATTGCCCGTAATTATGTAAAGAACGTTATTGCTTTGAAAAAAATTCCGTCAACAAATGATCCAACTGGTATACCTTATCGGTTACTTCCGCATCTTCAACTGTCACTTTCTTGTCGGCTTTTAATGAGGATGTTGCGTAATGCAACACACTCATCGCCAGCAGATCCTGCTTATCCCTAACTGCGTAATTTTCCTGGTATTCTTTTATCCGGTCGTTAATTAGTTTAGCGGCCCTTCGTATTATTTCTTCTTCTTCCATGTTTACCTTTAAGGGGTAAACTCTGTCAGCAATATTTATTTTTATCGAGATTTCTCCCATTTGAGCGTTTCACAAATTGTACTATTTTTTCAACAGTACAATACACTTATCTATTTCCTGCACAAATTCGTTAATTTTTTGCTTTATGTCAAGACTTTTTTCATTTGTTTCTGAAAATGACTTCGCCATCTTCAAAGCTTTAAGCTTTTCTTCCAGCTCCTTAGTTTTATTTTTACTGGCATCAAGCGCAACGGTAAGGGCTTCGCTCTCCAGTTTTAACAAGTCATTTTCCTCCTGCAGGGCAGCGCAAAGCTCGATCAGCCGTTCCGTCCGATCAACAATTCTGCTTAGCTGCTCTGTTAGGGCCATGTTTTAGTTTTGAATTAGTGATTTATTGAGTTATCGAGTTCTGAATTATTGAGTTATTGAATTATCGAGTTAGTGGCAGCAAATATTTCTTTATGCTTATTATAGAGTTAAATTAAAATTGAGGTGAAATATATAGAATAATTTTTAAACTGAAAACTTACCCTTAAACCAATAATTCGATTCCTCAACAATTCACTACCTGTCTTTATAACTTGATAACTCAATAAATCAATAACTCAAAACTCTATAATTATTTCCTGATCTCCGCTCCCGCTTCCTTCTGCAAATTATAGATCAGCTTTTGCATAATGCTGTCGATCGCTTTATCGGTCAGCGTTTTTTCATCATCCTGCAGCACAAAACTGAGGGCGTATGATTTTTTGCCGGCCGGGAGTTTGTCGCCTTCGTAAACATCAAACACATTGATATCCTGCAATAGCTTACGCTCCGCTTTTTGGGCGATCTGTTTAAGCTGGCCAAAGGTTATCGATTTATCGATCAGCATCGACAAGTCGCGTCGCACGGCCGGGTATTTTGAAATCTCTTTATAAACGATCTTGTTTCTCCGGGCGGCTTTCAGCACCATGTCGAAATTAAAGTCGGCATAAAAAACTTCCTTGTCTATATCGGCCTTCTTTAATGCTTCACCCTTAACGGCTCCGAACTTCACCAGTTGTTTGCCATTTACTTTGTATTGCAAACCATAAGCAATCCGGCTGCAGGTGGAATCTTCCACAGCAAAATCAACGATATTCAGCTTTGCTAATAGACCATCGACAACCGCTTTTATATTGTAAAAGGAAACGGCTTTGGGCTTTTGATTCCATTGTTCGTCGATCGTTGCGCCCGAAAGAAAGATGGCGAAACGTTGCGTTTCCGTATATTTTTCTTCTTCAACCGAATATACCTTGCCAAACTCATAAAGTTTCAAATCGGTATTCTTTCGGTTTTGGTTATAAGCCACGGCTTCCAGCCCGGAGTACAGCATCGTTTGGCGCATTACGTCCAGGTCGCTGCTCAGCGGGTTTAAAATTTTTACCGCTTTATCCAGGTTGGATGAATAAGCCGACTTGGTCAGCGAATTCGACATGATCTCATTGAAGCCGTTTGCGGTAAGCAGATCAGAAAGCAAGCCCTGAACCGAATCTTTTTCAGGCCGGTTAGAATTATTTAGCGATGCGCGTACCTGGTTTGGTATCTCAATATTATTGTACCCATAAATACGCAGGACCTCTTCTACTATATCTACATCCCGTGTAATGTCCACCCGGTATGGCGGCACTTTCAGATCGAGGTTTTCGCCTGTCTCAGCTGCAATCTCAATTTCAAGCGCCGTTAAAATGTCTTTTATCTCGCCATGCGGAATTTGTTTGCCAATGAGCCGGTCAATCGTTTTATAAGTTACGTCGATCGCAAATGGTGCAACCGGGTGGGGATAGTTATCCGAAATTTCGGATGATATTTTACCGCCGGCAATTTCCTGTATCAATAACGCCGCACGCTTCAGTGCAAAAACCGTCATATTTGGATCAGTACCGCGCTCAAACCTGAACGAAGCATCAGTTTTTAGTCCGTGACGTTTGGATGTTTTACGGATGGATACCGCATTAAACCAGGCGCTCTCCAAAAAGATGCTTTTCGTAGTCGCCTTTACACCTGAACCGATTCCACCAAACACACCGCCGATGCACATCGGCTTGCCGTTTCCGTCGCAGATCATCAAATCATCGGCAGATAATTTGCGCTCCACTTCGTCAAGCGTTGTAAATGGGGTCCCTTCGGGGCAGTTTTTTACAAGAACGGTATCCCCGCTGATCGCATCGGCATCAAAGGCGTGCAGGGGCTGACCTAAGTCATGCAGCACGTAGTTGGTGGCATCGACAATGTTGTTGATCGACCGTATCCCGATCACCGCCAAACGTTCCTTAAGCCACGCGGGAGATTCTTTCACTTCAACGCCCGAAATGGTGACACCAGAGTACCTCGGCGCTGCCTGCTCATTTTCCACAATAACTTTTATCGTGCGGCTGGTGTCATCAACTTTGAAAGCCGAAATATCCGGCCTTTTAACGGGGATCTTTAAGAAGGCAGCGATATCTCTTGCCGTTCCCAGGTGCGAGGCGGCATCGGCGCGGTTTGGCGTCAGGCCGATCTCGTACATATAATCGTCCTTTATGTCGAAATAGTCTTTTGCCGGTTTACCTACTTCAGCGCTGTCATCCAAAACCATTATGCCGACATGGTCGGTTCCTAATCCGATCTCGTCCTCAGCACAGATCATGCCTTCAGACACCTCACCTCTTATTTTTGATTTATTGATCTTAAATGGCTCCCCGGCGGTGGGGTGAACAGTAGTTCCAACCAGAGCTACCACCACCTTTTGGCCGGCGGCAACATTATGCGCGCCGCAAACTATTTGCAGGTCCTCGCCTGTACCGGCATCAACTTTGGTTACGCTCAACCGGTCAGCATTAGGGTGCTGGGTACGCTCCTTAACATAACCGATCACCAAACCTTCGAGGCCACCGGGGAGGGCCTGCACTTTTTCCATGCTTTCCACCTCGAGGCCCGTACCCGTTAATATTTTGGAAATTTCTTCGGGCGTTTTATCGGTTTCAATAAACTCCTTCAGCCAATTGTATGATATTTTCATCTAATGCGCGACAATAATCGGCAAAGATAGGATTTAGTCCGGAAGTCGGGAAGTCGGAAAAGTCCGAAAGACGTTCTCGTTAAAAATCAATCGTCGTGGTCTTCCTCGTCATCCACGTGCAGCGTGTACGAAGGCTCCGACGCATCATAAGCCTCTTCCAATTCAGAAACATCCGCAGGCTCGTCTTCCCTGGCGGCTTCATAATCTTCATCCAGCCCGTTGGAGTGAATATCTCTCTGGCTTTGCTGGTCGTCCATCTCCGATTCTTCCGAATCGTCGGGTGGCAATATATCATCAGGTGTGATCATAACCGTTCAGTTTAATTTGTTTTACAACCCTAAGTTAGCTGCTTTGTTTCGGATAAAAAATGATATGACGCATAAAACATAAATCTAAAATCAACTTCCGAAATCGCAAATCCGAAATCCGAAATCTAGATCACTCCCTCATCCGCCATACTAAAAAATCCCTGGTCGGAGATGATCAAATGGTCCATCACTTTTATATCCAGTACCTGGCCGGCGCTGATGGCATTTTTTGTTAACACCACGTCGCTGTGGCTGGGCTTTAAATTTCCGGACGGGTGATTATGAACCAGGATAATATGACTGGCCAGATGCTGCAGCGCCAGGCTGAAAATAATTTTGGGATCGATAACTGTATTGGACAGTCCCCCCCTGCTGATCAGTTCCTTGGTGATCACTTTTTGCGAACGCGCCGTCAATATGATCCAAAATTCTTCATGACTCAAATCAACCAAATGCCTGCGCATCAGGTTATAGGCGTCTTTGCTGCTATGGATAAATTCAGGCGGCGCCGATTCAGTTTCACCTCTCCTGCGGCCGATTTCGAGGGCGGCAATAATCGAGATGGCTTTGGCTTCACCGATACCTTTGAAATTCGAAAGTTCCGGTATCGAGGCCTTCCCTAATTTATTCAGGTCATTGCCATAGTGATGAAGGATTCGCTTGCTTAATTCAACTGCCGTTTCGTTGCGGCTACCTGAGCCGATCAGGATCGCGATCAGTTCCGCATCGGTTAATGCACGGCGACCCTGACCCGCCAGCTTTTCGCGGGGCCGGTCTTCTTCGGCCCATGATTTTATACCGATCTTGTTTTCGTAGTGTGCCACGGGCTTAAAGTAGCAAAGATTTGTCAAATTTTAAATTTAACAAATCTGTAACTCACTTTTGATAGTAATCAAATATCTCCGGGAGGGTTTGTGGGAACTGTGCAACCGGCGTTTGCGGCCGGCTTTGGATAGCCGATACTGGCAATAGCCCAGTGCGAGCCGGTTGTTACACGAATCATCTCGCCCTGGTAATTTACTACTTTATAATTACCATAGGTCGTCGTGCCGTTTGTATTCGAGGTAAGCGTAATATAAATAACCTGTAGCGTAAATACCGTTTGACCGGTTGAATTTGAAATGCTGGTTATTTGCGGAATATTAGCCATGTCCGCGCCGCCCGATTGGTATAAGGGTACGTTTACGGATACATCGCTGTAAACCGTTGGCACGCCATTTGCGAGGCAGGGCCATGTAACCATGTTCCATTGCGGACTCCCCGTTACCATCATGTAAACTCCATTCCAGGTACAGGTGTAAGTATCATATGTTTGGCCTGGTTGTCTTGGCTGCAGCATCAGGTCGGTATACGATTTCGATGTAGATGGTTGTGTTGTAGTTCCGGTGCCACTTCCGCCACCGGTGCCCGTCCCGCCGCTGCTGCCGTCCCCGGGAGTGGTCACAGCGGATTTGGTAATTGCACCTTTTGAAATTGTCACCGAAGATGAAGCAGGACTAACGCCTGTGTCTTTAGTGCAGGCAAAACAAAGCGAAACCAATGAAATAATTGCTAATTGCTTTTTCATAAAAAAAATTCAGGTTAATAAATAAGGTTAATTACCTGCAATTTAATACATTAAACCAACAATTAAAAAAAAATTTGATGGAATAGCAATTATCAAAAATGCAACGAACGGTTAATTATTTTAACAAAAACAATCATTTTTAACCATTATATAGAAAAATTGAAAGAAGACCAAAGGAAAAATGATACCATTTACGTGTCTGCAAAACGGTTATTTCGGCAAAAATGTGCTTAATAATTTAATTAAAGACAAGCCGCCCGGATAAAAACTGTAGCGTTTAAGCCCGTGTAATTTGCCGGCGCGCTGGAACCTGACGCTCGATCGAAAAAGCCAAAAATTTGCCAACTCTTCAAAAGTTGGCAAATCTGATATTCTTTTTATGGCGTTACCACCAATACCCTGAATGTTCCCGAAATTGTTTGCGGCCTGAATGATTTCGGGTCTTTAGGTGCGAAATCAGCAGTAGGTAAATATATTTTGTGGGTAAACTGATCTACGGAATTGGTCCGCGCGCCTTTTTGCGTTTTCAATACCTGGGCAACAACAAATTTATCCGGCGATAATTCCCTAATGATGGTCAACGTACCCTCGCCGTTTGATGAGTAAACTGTCTTCAGCTTAACATCAAAACCTACCGCATCGCATTCGTCATCAATCGGCAGCGTAGCCATCACTTTGCCATTCGTCGCATCCATTACTACCAGCTTATTACCATCGCAACCGGCGAACAAGCGCATGGTTGCCCTGTCCATCGCCAGGCCAGACGGGCCTTTACCGGGCGCCAGCGGCCAGGTGTTTATCACCTTAAATGTTTTGGCGTCGATCACGTCTATCTCGCTTTTCTCGGCGTTGTTTACATATATCTTCCCTTTGCCGTCACTGGTAGCTGTTTCAGGCCAGCCGGTTAATTGAATTGTCGCTACAGCCTGATCGGTTTTTGGATCGATCACCGTCATGTTTTTCCCTCTACCATTGCAAGTGATCACTTTTTTTGAAAACGTATCGTACATGATCCCGTCGGCAAACATGCCCGTTGGCACACGCCCTAGTATTTTGTTGGTTTTCAGATCGAAAACAACCGCGCTGTTTGCGCCGCCATTGGTAATGTACCCCTTACCTAATTCATGCACCAAAGCAATACCATGCACATCCTTATCGGTTTTTATCACTCCAATGGAATCACCGTTAGTTTTATTGACAACATTTACCTGTGTGCCGTGCGACACATAAAGGTTATTTGACAACGAATCAACGGTGATGTAATCATATCCGCCACTGCTTTTGATATGGAAAGTTTGGAGGATATGGTAGGTTTTTGTTTGCGCAAAAACAACTGCCGGTAGTAATACAGCGGCCTGGAGTAACAGAATGGCTAACTTCTTCATTTGTTTATAAAGGATTGATGAACAATATTAACAAATGAAAAAATAGATTTTGGATAAATTCTATGGAGAGGTGGAATTTATCGACGGAACGCAGCGTTCGTGCTTGCGCGGAACGAAGCAATCGCTACAAAAGACAGTCAACGAAACGCAATACACGGGTGCCCAGAAGGTGGCTGACAGGTAACTCTTGAAGCAAGCGTACATTGATTAGCATGTGTAGAGATTGCTTCGTTCCTCGCAAGGACGCCTCGTGAAACAATTACCCCAACAAATTCCTCCAGCTCACCAAATCACCAATAATCTTTTGCAGGTCGGCGGCGTTTACACGCTCCTGCTCCATGGTATCGCGGTGGCGGATAGTTACGGTGTTATCTTCCAGGGTTTGGTGATCTACCGTGATACAAAACGGCGTGCCGATAGCATCCTGGCGTCGATACCGTTTGCCAATCGTGTCTTTTTCTTCATACTGCAGGTTAAAATCAACCTTCAGCAAATCCATTATTTCGCGGGCTTTTTCGGGCAGTCCGTCTTTTTTCGTGAGTGGAAAAATAGCGGCTTTCACCGGCGCCAAACATGGATGCAAACGCAACACGGTACGACTATCCTGGCGTTCCTCGTTGCTCAGGTCTTCTTCCTCATAGGCGTTTATCATTGTCAGCAAAAACATCCTGTCTAACCCGATAGAAGTTTCGATCACGTAAGGGATATAATTGCCGTAAGGCTTGCCGTCCTCGCCAAGTTCAGGGTCGAAGTACTGCATCTTTTTGTTGCTGAACTTTTGATGCTGGCTCAGGTCGAAATCGGTACGACTATGGATGCCTTCTACTTCCTTAAAGCCAAACGGAAATTCAAATTCGATATCAAAGGCCGCATCTGCATAATGCGCCAGTTTGGTATGTTCGTGGTAACGGTATTTGACTGCATCTGTGCCTAGCGCCAAGTGCCATTTCAGGCGGGTTTCTTTCCATTTTTCAAACCATTCCAGCTGTGTGCCGGGGCGAACGAAGTATTGCATCTCCATCTGTTCAAACTCGCGCATGCGGATAATAAACTGGCGGGCGATCACCTCGTTACGGAAGGCTTTACCAATTTGCGCAATACCAAACGGTATTTTCATCCTGCCCGATTTTTGCACATTCAGGTAATTTACAAATATCCCCTGTGCCGTTTCGGGACGCAGGTAAACCACGTCCGCTTCACCGGCTATGGCGCCCATCTGGGTGCTGAACATCAGGTTAAACTGGCGGACGTCGGTCCAGTCCGGTTTATCTTTACTCAGCGGATCGGTAATCTCATGTTCAATAACCAATTCGCGCAGGCGGGAAAGGTTTTCGCTTTTTAGCGCGTTATCCATCTCGGTTTGCAGCAACTCGGCCTGGTCGGTTTTGCCTTCGGCATCATAAGCCGCAATTTTATCCTCCAGCAACTGGTCGGCGCGGTAACGTTTTTTAGTCACTTTATTATCGATCATCGGGTCGCTGAAGCCGTCGACATGGCCGCTGGCTTTCCAGATCATCGGATGCATAAAAATGGCTGAATCAATGCCGACGATATTCTCGTTCATCTGCACCATCGCCTTCCACCAATAGGTTTTGATGTTGTTTTTAAGTTCTACCCCGTTTTGTCCGTAATCATAAACTGCGCTCAGGCCGTCATAAATTTCACTGGAAGGGAAAACAAAGCCATACTCTTTGGCGTGCGATATAACGTTTTTAAAAATATCTTCGGGTGCGTTGCTCATAATTCGGCAAAGATAGGATTTAGTCCGAAAGACGGGAAGTCCGGAAGCCGGAAAGTCCGAAAGCACAAATCGCCGGAAATTACTGCTTAACCAATTGCTTGCTTTTTATCACTTCAAAGCCCAGGAAGCCGGGCCTTGTTTGAAGCCGGATATTTTTACTGTGGTTTAAGATGGTCATGGTTTCGCTGGGGAAATCAAAGTTTTTAAGCTGGTTTTTATAGATAATGGACGCGATGATGTTGGCGGCCAGCAGTACCAATGCTTTTGAAAACCCTTTAAGTTTTTGACTGGGAACATAGTTAAACAACAATGGCGTAAGAATAATGCCGGGCAATATCCATAAAAGCAGCGCGATATACAGCGGCATGGCTACATCATCATATAAATTCATTGCGGTTATTATTAACCCGATGCCCACCCAAAGCAGTATAAATATTAAAGTTCCTAACGCCGGCTTCCCGGCGAAGGGAACATCTTTTAAAGGTATCATGCGATAAAGCTAAAAATAGATTTTAATGTTTACAGTTGTTAAATGATGTTAATCGTATGCCTTACTGCTTGCAGATGTTTATTTTTGATGTTGAAAAGCCATATCAAGCCAAATTGAGATATTTTTTTTTATTACTTCTTATTATTATTAGCACGGCTGCATCGGCGCAAAAAATAACCGGCGTGGTGCTGGATAAAGCTACGCAGCGGGCCATAGCGGGGGCAACGGTGACTTATAAAGGCCATTCCACACAAAGCACGGTCACCGGTCTGTTCGAAATCGTTGCGGACGGCCCCCGTGATACACTTCGCGTAACAATGATAGGTTACAAACCTTTTGCTGTTTTGATAACGAAAACTAATTTAAACCCGCGCGCCGAACTTGAAACCAGTGTTACCACACTGAGAGATGTAGACATCACCAGCACCCACAGCTTTAAACAGGATTCGCTTGCCAACCGCGCCGATTATGCCAAACAATTTAACTACACTCCGCCGAAATTGAGAGACGTAGTTGGGTTTAACCCGGGCAACGGCTCTTACCAGCTATTGAGTATTAATGTGCTAACACTGATAAATTATCTCACTTATAAAAGCACCAACGACTATAAATTTAAGAAAGTGCTCATCCGCGATGAGCGTGAGCAATATGTGGATGAAAAATTTAACCGTGGATTGGTTTCGAGAATTACCGATTTAAGGGGTGATACCTTGTCGACCTTCCTGGCCCGTTACCGGCCAACCTACCAGTTTGCTTTAAAATCGACCGAATACGACATGGAGGTATACGTAAGGGATTGCTATAAAAAGTTTGCAGCTGATGGGTTTAAGGTTGACAGTACTTTTGCAGTTAATAATTGATAGATAGGTTACTTTTTAAAGATAAACAGTATTAAGTTTGGTAGTCTTCAAAACCAATGTTCGAGCTTTTGCCCCTACTACTACCACTCGCACCCTTAATTCAAATCGTATTATCCGTATTCCGAATATTACACCGGATTTCTATCCCTTTGGTTTGGATTGCCGGCATTTGTTTCTCATTGGGATTTGCATTGTGTGTAATATTAATTGACTTGACAGCCAAAAATCATTTGCAAAATACGCCCTGTGTTGACTGCGGCCTTGTTTATGTGGCTTTCGGTCTTGTGGCAACTGTAGGCAATGCGTTAATAGTTACCATCATCGCGTTGCTGGCTGGAGCATTTTATAGAAAGCCAAAATCATGATGACTGACTTTAATTCAACACCGATTGCCCCATCAAATTGAAAACCTTCGCCAGGAAATTTCCAAAAATCGGTGAAATCACCCTCAAATCGTGAAATCCAAGAATTAATTCAACACCGGTTGCACATTGGTAAGCGTAAATATATCCGCCATCAAATCATCGCTCGGGTTTACCTTAAAGTTTTTCGATGGCAGCTCAACCAGCATATTATCTTCCCTGTCCTTTACCATAAAACGTAGGGTACAGTTTTTCACCGGGTATTTCTGGTTGTTTACATTGATCACTTCCTGTATGTTATCCAGCAGGTTTGAAGTGAGCGAACTTAGATCCACGCAAACGGTTAATGATTTTGTAAGCTTGTCGCGCATTTCCGACAGCAGGCTCATCGTCAGGATACGCATATCCCAGTTATCCTTCTGTCGGAATTTTTCCTCAATGACGCCTTTCAGGTGCAGAAAATATCCATCGACCATCAGGTTACGGAATTTTACGTAGTCGTCGCCAAACAAAGCAAACTCGTACGATTCGTTATAATCCTCCAAAACAAAAGTCCCGAAAGGTTTACCGGTTTTAGTCATCTTATGCTGTACGTTGGCTACCAGTCCGCCTACGCAAAGCTCGCCCCGTTTGCGCAGTTGGGCAAAGGCCGTCATGATCTCGTCGCCACCCTCACCTGAGCGGGCTTTTTGCATCAGTTTTAAATCGCTGATATTAGTATTGCAAAATCTTTGCAGCTCAACTTTATAATTGTCCAGCGGGTGCCCGGTAAGGTACATGCCGATAACTTCCTTCTCATATTTCAGCTTCTCTATTAACGCCCACTCCTCGGCTTCGGGCATGGCCGGTTCGGGGATGTATGATGCTACACCACTGCCAAAAAGCGAAGATTGCGAACTGTTTTGAGTGTTCTGGTAATCGTTGGCATATTTGGTAAGCCGCTCCACGCCGGTTAGCAAGCCATTATCGGTTTTGGCAAAAAACTGTGCGCGATTATAACCAAACTCGTCAAAACCACCACCATATACCAGGTTTTCGTACGATTTACGGTTAACGCTGCGCGTATTTGATCGCCGGGCGAAATCGTATACGGATGTATAAGGGCCTCGTTCTTTGCGCTCTTCAATAATGCTTTCAACCGCCTTCTCTCCTACCCCTTTAACGCCGGTTAACCCAAAACGGATCTGCCCCTTGCTGTTCACCGCAAATGCCATGTCCGACTCATTAATATCCGGCCCAAGCACCTGTACGCCCATCCGGCGGCATTCCTCCATAAAAAAGGTGATCTTATCCATGCTGTTCTGGTTGTTCAGAACGGCAGCCATGTATTCTGACGGATAGTGTGCTTTCAGGTAGGCTGTTTGATAGGCTACAAATGCATAACAGGTAGAGTGTGATTTGTTGAACGCATACTGGGCGAATGCCTTCCAATCGGTCCAGATTTTGGTCAGTTTATCTCTCGGATGACCTTTTGCTTCGGCGCCGGTCATAAACTGGGCTTCCATCTTGTTCAGCACTTCGATCTGCTTTTTCCCCATCGCCTTACGCAGCACGTCCGCATCGCCCTTGCTAAACCCGGCCAGTTTTTGCGATAAAAGCATCACCTGTTCCTGGTAAACGGTAATACCATAAGTTTCGCCCAGGTATTCTTCCATATCCGGCAGGTCGAACGTGATTGGTTCCCGGCCATGCTTGCGGCTGATGAAATTGGGAATGTACTCTATCGGGCCGGGGCGGTATAAGGCGTTCATGGCGATCAAATCCTCAAACTTGTCGGGCCTCAAATCGCGCAGGTACATTTGCATGCCGTCGCTTTCAAACTGGAACGTGCCGTTAGTATCGCCGCGCTGGTAAAGCTCAAATGTTTTTTGATCTTCCAGCGGGATGGTATCAATATCGATCACAACGCCATGGTTTTGTTCGATCATCCGCAGCGCATCCTTCAGAATCGTCAGCGTTTTCAACCCCAGGAAGTCCATTTTGATGACGCCGGCGTCTTCTATCACTCGCCCGTCATACTGGGTAACCAACAGGTCGGAATCTTTTGCTGTCGCGACAGGAACAATATCGGTCAAATCATACGGCGCGATGATGATGCCGGCCGCATGCACACCCGTATTTCGAACGGATCCTTCCAGCTTTTCAGCCTCGCGCAGCACTTGTGCTTTTAAGTCGTTGCCTTTTAATATTTCTTTCAGTTCCGGCACCTGCTCAATGGCATCCTTTAGGGTAATACCCAATGTTTCAGGCACCAGCTTTTTAATTGCGTTCACCTCCGATAAGGGCATATCCAGCACCCGGCCCACGTCCTGTATGCTGGTACGGGCAGCCATGGAGCCATAGGTGATGATCTGCGCCACCTGGTTTTTGCCGTACTTTTCAACTACATAATCGATCACTTTTTGACGGCCGGCGTCATCAAAATCCGTATCAATATCGGGCATCGACTTACGGTCCGGGTTCAAAAACCTTTCGAACAGCAGGTTATATTTTATCGGATCGATATTGGTGATCCCGATACAATACGCAACCACACTTCCCGCCGCCGAACCACGTCCCGGGCCGATAAACACGCCCATATTGCGGCCCTCTTTTATAAAATCGGCCACGATCAGGAAGTACCCGGCAAATCCCATGGTACGAATGGTAAAAAGTTCGAAGTCAATTCGCTCCTGCACCTCAGGCGCTATATCTATGTAGCGTTCCTTTGCCCCCAGGTAGGTTAAATGCTTCAGATATTCCCATTGGTTAAGCGTGTCGTGATCCTGTGTCAGTTCGCTGTGGATTTTAAACTCATTGGGAATAACAAAGTTGGGCAGCAAAATATCCCGCTTCAACTTCAGCACCTCCACCTTATCGATGATCTCGTTGGTATTATCCAGCGACTCCGGCAAATCCTCGAACACCTTGCCCATCTCCGCCTGTGTTTTAAAATAAAACTGGTCGTTAGGGAAACCGAAACGGTAGCCTTTGCCGCCTTCCTCGTCGGTAGCAATAGGGGTGCTTTGCATGTCGCCGGTGTTTACGCACAGCAGGATGTCGTGCGCGTTACTGTCCTGCTGATCCACATAGTGCGAATCGTTGGAACAGATCACCTTTACATTATATTTTTTCGCAAACTTCAGTAAAACAACATTTACTGTATTTTGCTCGGGGATATCGTGCCGCTGAAGTTCCACATAATAATCTTCGCCAAAAAGGTCGAGCCACCACTTGAATTCTTTTTCGGCCTCATCTTCGGTACCGTTTAAAATTGCCTGTGGGACAGAAGCGCCGAGGCAGCAGGTAGTGGCGATAATGCCTTTATGGTATTTTAAAATAAGTTCTTTATCAATACGAGGCCATTTGCTGTAAAGGCCTTCCATATACCCCAGCGAGCATAGCTTAACGAGGTTTTTATAGCCCTCAGGGTTTTTGGCCAGCATCAGCTGGTGGTAACGTTTGTCCTTCTTCTCCTTGGTGAATTGCTTTTTATGCCGGTCCTCCACCACGTAAAACTCGCAGCCCACAATAGGTTTTACATTGTGCTTGCCGGCCTCGGCCACAAACTTAAATACACCGAACATATTGCCATGATCCGTAATGGCCAGGGCCTTCATGCCATCGGCGGCGGCTTTTTTGTAAAGTTTGCTAATGTCAGCAGCACCGTCGAGCAGTGAAAATTGAGTATGTACGTGTAAATGTGAAAAATCGGGCATCGCTGTAAAATCCTCCTCAGTGTAGAAAACAAAGTTAAATAATTTCGGATTTCGGATGTGCGATTTCGGATTTTGTGGAGAAATGGCGTTTCTTAACAATCCTGTTGTCTGAACCATGATTCGTAGGATTTTAGGATAACAGGATGAAAGATAATCCAACTATCCTAAAATCCTATAAATCATAAAAATCTTAGTTCAGACCTATTTCCCGTTCAAGTTCGGCAAATCATTATTTCCTTTTAGGTATCGTTCCAGGTACTGAAAACTCGCCTGCTCTATCAGCAAATAACTTTCCCAATTATAGGCCGCACCATGCGCTCCCGGAGGGTAAATGCGCAGGTCCACGTCCTTCCCGGCATTGGTCAGCGCCGTTAGCAATTGCATCGTATTGGCCGGGTGTACATTATCATCACTCATCGAGTGGATCAAAAACAAATGCCCCGCCAGGTTTTTGGCGTAGGTCATATCGCTGCTTTTTTCGTAGCCAGCCTCGTTGTCCTTTAGCGGCGCCATATAGCGCTCGGTATATACGTCGTCATACAGGCGCCAGTCGGTAACCGGGCTGTTGGCAATGCCCACCTTAAACACGCCGGGGTGGGTCAGCATGGTATAGGTGGTGCTGTAGCCGCCGTAGCTGGTGCCCATAATGGCCATTTTGGTGCTGTCCACAAACGGCATGGTGGCTAAATATTTAGCGGTCTCCGCGAAATCGTTGCTCTCATATTTACCCAGTTGCTTGTACACTATTTTCATAAACTTGCTGCCATAATTGGCAATGCCACGGTTGTTTACATTAGCCACAATATAGCCGTTTTGCGCTAGCCATTGCTGCCAGGCATCCGCGCTGAACTGGTTAAACACGTCATGGCTTTCCGGACCACCATAAACCGTCATTACCACCGGGTATTTTTTATTGGGATCAAAGTTGAAGGGTTTTATCATATATCCGTCCAGCACCGCGCCGTCGCTGGTTTTAACCTTTATAAATTCCGGGGCCGAGTAGGCATGATTCTGCACAAAATCGCTCACGTTTTTGTTATCCTCCAGCGTTTGCAGCGCCTTGCCGGTATTGTCGCACAGGGTTACATGCAGCGGCGTGCTTACGTTGCTGTATTTGTCAAGGTAATAATGCGTGTTGGGCGACATGTCAATATCATGGAATCCCGGCACAGTGCTCAGCTTCGTTTTGCCGCTGCCGTCAAAGTTGATGGTGTAAAATTGCTGCTCCAGGCCGCCGTCTTCAGCGCTCAGGTAGTATATCTTTTTGGCAGTGGCGTCAATGCCGCTTACTTTTATCATGTCCCAGTCGCCTTTGGTTACCTGGTTGATCAGCTTGCCATCATAGCCGTACCGGTAAATATGGTAATACCCTGATCTGTCCGACACCCAGAAAAACTCCTTCGAGTCCTTCGGGAAATATACCATATCGTTCACATTGGTGTAAAAGTTGAATATGGCCACCCAGGTATCGTTCTTTTCTTCCAGCACCACGTGGTGCTCACCGGTTTTAACATTAAAAAAGTACAGCTTCATATGGTTCTGCGCGCGGTTCAGCGTCATCAGCGCCAGCACATCCGGGTTACTGGTCCAGTAAATACGGGGGATATAAAAATCGCCCGTTTCATCCGGCTTCATCCATACCTTTTTGCCGGTGGCTACATCCACCACGCCAATCTTCACCTCCGGGTTCGGGTCGCCGACCTGGGGGATGGGGATATGCACATACTCGGCATGCAAGCCCTTATAGTTCGTCATCTCGAAATCCGGCACCGGCTTCTCATTGAACTGCCAAAAGGCCATGTACTTGCTGTCCGGGCTCCAGTTCCAGGCCTGGGCCTGGCCAAATTCCTCTTCGTACACCCAGTCGTAATGGCCGTTAAAGGTGCCCAGCTCGCTGGTTTTGTCCGCCGTCAGCTGCGTTTCCTTTGCTGTCGCGAAGTTGTACACAAACATGTTACCACCGCGTTCCATGCCCACCTTTGTACCGTCCGGACTCAACTCCGCCGTGCGGGCATCCTTGGCCGCCTGCTTCAGCTGCTTGCCGGCAATGTCGTAAATGTAGTAGTCGGCTATGCCGCTACGCCGGTAGATCGGCCTGAAATTGCTCTTAAACACCAAATGCTTCGAGTCCTTCGACCACTGGAAACTCTCATACGCGAACTCCTTCTGGCTGCCCGGAAACGTCATCCCCTTCGTGCTGAACAGCTGCGCATCCTTCCCCGTCTTCGGGTCCATCATCCTGATCCCCTCGTTCCCGGTAAAGCTGTATTGCTCGCCGCCGTTGGTCCAGTTCACGCTCTCGGGTCCCTGGCTGCCATACAGACTAAAGCCGGTGCGCAGGGCGTCCGACAGGTCGGTGTATTGCGTTTTGTTTTGGGCTGATAGTTGAGCTGAAAGCGAAAAGCTAAAAGCGGAAAGCAGGAAGATGCGGAGAATAGAGCGCTTCATTTGGTCAGTTTTTACGGCAATAAAGCTAAGGGAAAAAAGCCAAATGGCAAATCCGCCGCCGCTAAAGCTATGGCGGACGAAGAAGGTGAAAGGTAAAAGGTGAAAGCTTAAAGCTAAAAGCAGAAAGATGAAAGCTAAAAGCAGAAAGATGAAAGGGTACGCGGTATTTTATAGCAAATTCGGCCCCTGGCGACCGTTTTCATGCCCAAAAACAGCAGGTGTTCATTTTTTTACAACGCCCCGCTTTTTGCCACTTCAGGGTCAGGGCTTAAAAAGCTGACAGTAACCGATCTATGCGATAAGTGTGAAGTATTGCTTCATAGTTGAAATGGCAAAAAGCGTTCATTTATGAACGCTAAAATGAACGCTTTTTGGCCTTTTTTGCTTTAAACGATGGGTACGGTGTTCATTTTTGAATAAAAAAGTGGTGGAACTGATTTGGACTTTTGAACTAACAAATTGATATATACCTGTTTATATCGTTTTTAACGTATCCGTTTCCGACTACCAGGTTTGGTGGTTAATTTGATGTATCAGAGGTACTTATCTATTTTTATAGTACCGGTTAAATATTTACTTAAAAGCAATGTTGTTAAAATTAACCGCTAAGGCCGCAAAGGTTTGCGCGAAGGTCACCAAGCCTGATTAGTTCGTTATATTAAACGTTCAAAACAGCTTCCCTCCGCGCCCTCTGCGAAAACCTTTGTGCCCGCTGTATTAAAAACCTGCCCGGATAAACCAAAATAAGCACCCTGCCAGGGCCTGAAAATAACCCCCCAATTGCCCGTCGAAACGTTTGCAAAACACCATCAGGCACGCCACGAAACGCTATCAAACCACTATCAAAAGGGGTACAAACGGCATCGAAAAAAAATTTTCAGCGCCAAAAAGCGTTCATTTTTGTTCATCAGATGAACGCTTTTTGGGGGGATATTTTTGGAGGGTTTTCTGCCAGCGGGGATGCGCCCTTATTTAAAATCTTATATTTGATAGTATAACAAAGCAGTTTTATGCCCGCAATTAAAAAAGCAAAGAGCAATATAAGTTATGGCGGCGGTGCAATAGTGAGCAGCGATGTTAAAAGCTATGCTACCGACCCTGTTATTGTTAAAAAAAACGAGGAAGCCAGGATTGCTGTAAGCAAACTTACCTTGCCCGCAACTGAAAAGAAATAAATTTATCTATAAACAAGGCTGGATATTTCCGGCCTTGTTTTGTTGGTGACTATTACACTACCCTCTGGCTGGCCCGCCGCTACTGCCACTAATCACTGCCATTTTTTTAAATAAGGGCGTGCCCCGGTTGGTAGAAACCGGGTCGGGTGCTCTGCTCTTACTGCACAGGCCTAAACCACTTGGCCGGTATCCGCGACGCCCCCTCACGCGGCGCGCCGTAATTTTCTTTGTTTTTGTCACTAAATAAAAGGCTCAGAGCACATCCCGGCATTTCACTGTAATCAGATACTTCGTGGTTGCGTCCTCGTCACGCGCTTCGAAGGGCGGGCGGAAAAAACACTCGGTGGTTATCGAATGCTTAATGCGCCAGAACCCCATACATTGCTTTTATAAGTTAACTTTGCACATAAAAATTATTTAAATGGAAGATTCGATAATTAATTATAAAAATGAATACTCCAACAGTTGGGCATTAATAATTGGAATTAACAAATATTCAAAGGTCAGCCAGTTATCTTTTGCTGTTAATGACGCGATGGCCGTAGCAAATTCTTTAGAAACCCAATTCGGATTCATACATGGCAACATAAAAGTTCTTGTTGATGAGGATGCAACGGTAATCAATATTAGGAGAACTTTTCTTGAATTTACCAATAACATTATAAAACCAGACGATAGATTATTAGTTTTTTTCGCCGGGCATGGCTATACTTCAAAAGGCAAACGGGGCGAGGTTGGCTTTTTAGTGCCGGTCGATGGAGACATAAATAACATTGATACACTCATTCGATGGGATGAATTAACCAGAAATGCCGACTTGATTCCGGCAAAGCATATCTTCTTTTTAATGGATGCTTGTTATGGCGGTTTAGCGCTGCTTAGAAGTCCCAATTTTGGAAGCATGAGATTTCTGGGAGATATGCTTCAAAGATACTCTCGTCAAGTTCTCACCGCTGGTAAAGCTGATGAGACCGTTTCCGACGGCAATGGGATTCGTCCAGGCCATTCGATTTTTACCGCACATTTGCTGAATGGATTAGAAGGTGGTGCCGCTACCAAGGAAGGCGTAATTACTGCAAGTGGAATAATGGCATATGTGTACGAAAGGGTGGCGAACGATCAATATTCCCATCAGACTCCGCATTATGGCTTTGTTGACGGCGACGGGGATTTTATTTTTGATACCAAAATATTGGAGGATTTGAAAGACTCAAAAAAAGGTGGAGATCATAATTCTAAGCGCGGTGACGATGACATAATAATGAATACATCCCCCCAATTGTTAAATACAGTTGAACAATTAATATCAGTTTCTAGTCACGTAAAAGAGTTGCTTTCTGATCCCGCAAAGAAAATCAAACTAGTGTCATGTCAACTTGATTTTGTCGTATAAGTTTTATAACTTTATCAAAAAACCGATTATGATAAAGTATAAGGTTACCCTTACGCAAGAGGAAAGGGATCAATTAACATCGATGATC